>Ga0307428_1000005_pt1 | contig 260486 bp, 269 predicted proteins | sample SalMarWE160240MG_FD_202161 | JGI IMG/M metagenome (GOLD analysis project Ga0307428, IMG submission 202161) | Salt marsh sediment microbial communities from the Plum Island Ecosystem LTER, Massachusetts, United States - WE1603-240 | ecosystem: Environmental > Aquatic > Marine > Intertidal zone...
TTGGGGCGAGTTGCATTCCGCGCAGTGCTTGTCCAGTTACCAGGTCCGCTCCAGCTGTAGCTAGTCATGTTATCAGGGCCACCGGTTAAGTTTATGGTGCTTCCCTCACATACCGGTGAGTTGCTTTCGGCTGAGGCTGTGGGCCCGGCATTGACTACGATGTAATTGGTCTTGGTCGTGGTATTTGAGCCACACTCATTGGTGACGGTCAGGCTGATGTTGTAGGAGCCAACGCTGGAGTATTTGTGGGTTGCGTTCTGGACTGTACTATTGGTGTTATCACCGAAGTCCCAGGTCCAGTTAGTGGGGTCACCAGTGGACAGGTCGGTGAAGTTAACCGTGGTGTTTACACAGGTACTGTTGGGAACAGCGGAGAAGTTAGCTACTGGCAGAGGACAGTTGCAGAAGTCTACATCAAAGTCATAGCTAAGCTCGTAAATCAAGCCCGCGGGATTGCTTGTTGCGGTGCCGCCATCCATCTGCTCGTTAGCTGCCGTTGCATTCAGCACATTGATGCCGCTTACCAGATAGTTAGATACATCGTAGTTCTCAACGCTCTGCCACCCGGTTGTGTTGACATAAGGCTCAGTTAGATTGCTATTTCTCCAATCACCGTAGACCTGAGCGCTCCCGATCAGGTTTCCATTCAAATATACCTCATAACCATTATCAGTCGTGATATATAGCGTACCAGCCGTGAGAGTGCCAGGAATGGTAAAATTGTGTATGAAATCAACTACTTCTCCATTCACGGGTTCTTTTACCGTGTAGTTGTTCCACACCCAGTCAGCGCCGCTTGGAAAGGTGTAATTAATGGAGTTCCATTCAGAGGATTCCCAGGCTGCTACCGAAGGTTCCCAGCTGGCGCCATCCCAATAAAGTGTGTGGTTGGGGTTACTCACCACTGGCCCCAAAGTTACATCTACAGAACTCGGAGTGCAATTCCTCCAGCCATTCTTAAGTGTCTCAGTAACGGTGTAATTACCAGGGGGCAGATTGGTAAACTCATAGTAACCAGTCGCATTGGTAGTGGTAGTAGCTGAAGCATCTCCAGATAAAGTTATAGTCCAGCCTTCAAGGCCTTTATCAGTGCAATTAACACCATCACAGCCATACTTATGACCCGTGATGTTATATGTTGTTGGCGCATTGATTGTGCAGTCATCGGTATCGCTAACCGAACCTCCTGCTGAAGGCGTGCCATTTGCCGTGGCGGTGTTCGTTACCGATGGCACATCGGATTGGGTAACTACATGGGTTTTGTTGCCATTCGTCGATTCTCCAGGCGCTAATGTCGTTGTTCCAAGAGTGACCGGACCATATATGTCATCTGTAACCGTGACACCTGTCAGGTTGACATCTCCTGTGTTGGTGACGTTGAAGCAGTAAGTTACCGTGTCTCCTATGTTAACGCTCAGTGGGTCTGAGCCAGGACAGCTACCATCAGTGGAAGCTGTCTTTATTATCTCGATGCCAGGATTCAGGATTATCTTGAACTTTTCGCAGATTGTAGCGGCGAACTCGGTGGCATTGGCGACAACGCGTACCCAGCCGGGACCCTGGTCGAATGGCGGAGCGTAGTAGCCAGGCTGGGGATATACGATATAGTCTCTCAGCCAATTACGATTGTTGGTTGTGATGTCGATGCCCTCAGCGTCGAACTCATCCTGGTCCGACGTCATGTTCAACGAAGTGAGCAGGTAGTTCCGCGCCGCCTCGGCGCTGGCCTTAGCATTGGTTCCTGTGCAGGAATCTGATTCGTAAGGGTCAGCGTCGTCATTGCAACAGCGATTGGGTTCGCCATCCGTGACAAGGTTAATAGCCTGCTTGACATTGGGGTTAAAGTTCGTAGACCCATATAGCGTGTCGGCAGCCAGACGGATGCCGCAGGCTAAGGGGGTATACCCCCCCATCTGGGTAATGTTCCGGATATCGTTCGCTATAGTGGTGGCATTTCCTGCCGTGATAACTACCGGGCCTACTTTGAGTTGAGCTCCACTATCTCCAAACTGAACGACCGTCAGCTCCACCGTGCCATCCTGAGGAACGCAGGAGGAGTTTCCAACGGCATCAGCCAGCCCGTTGACCATGATACTCCACTCGCCATCGCTGATGCTCCCAGACCCATCCAGGATCATGGCCATCTGGGTCTGCACACCACCGCCCTCGCCAGCCAGCACTGCCGGGCTGGCAACAGGCAGCGCCATGGCGACCAGCATAATAATGCTAAGTAGCGAAAACGCTATTTTTTTCATATTAAACCTCCCGCCTAAAATAGCAAAATGGTACTTCAGTCCTAGTACCTTTGTATATACTACAGCACCACCTCAAAAACGTCAACTTCCATTTAATTAACTTTAGTTATGTTAACTTCCACTTCTGTAATTTTCTCAGACAAATGCCGGATGAAAAATCGCATGACCAAATTCTCATATAAAACGGTACCAATGGGTGATACTCATCAGGGTAGCTGGCTGTTAACCTGAATATGTGGGGAAGTTCAAATATCCCGTCATAGCTTTACTTCTGGCGTTGTTTATCCTTCTGGCATATCCGGGAATGCTTGCCAACGAAGCTACGTTTTCCGATGATGGCGATGGCATAAACCGTGTTTCCAGCCTTAAGGCAGCATATTTGGGCGAGGACAGCTATTTAGCTCAATCTTGGGGAGTAGACAAAATCGGCGCGCCTCAAGCATGGCAGGCTGCCAGAGGGGGTGAATCGATTATCGTTGCTGTTCTGGATACGGGCATTGATGAAAATCATCGGGATTTAGCTGGTAGGGTAATACTGGAAGTCAATTTTGGTGATAGCCCGACATGCGATGACCATTACGGGCACGGGACTCATACGGCTGGCATTATCGCTGGTATCGCACCTGAGTGCCGGCTCATGAATGTCAAGGTGTGTGACGATGTGGGTAGATGTGAAGCATCAGCGGCAGCCAGGGGCATCGTCTGGGCAGTGAATCATGGTGCTGAGGTCATCAATATAGGCTTTTGTGTGGAATCATCGCCATATTTGGAACAAGCGATAAACTATGCCTGGAGTCAAGGGGCTGTGATTGTGGCGGCGGCAGGCAATGAAGGCAAGTCAACACCGGTCTATCCCGCTTACTATGACAACTGCGTTGCCGTAGCCGCAACTAATGTAAATGATTCTTTAGCTTTGTTGTCCAATCACGGCGATTGGGTGGATGTGGCTGCCCCGGGCTTTAACATTTACTCCACATTGCCGCAGAATCAATATGGCTACAAAAGCGGCACTTCATCAGCAGCGGCCCATGTCTCAGGTGTAGCTGCCCTGGTTTTCAGTGTCGCTAAGGATACTAACGGCAACGGTGTAATTAACGATGAAGTCCTGCAGGCAATCGAGAATAGTTGTTCTCCCCTCAGCGTCGCTGGTGCAGGAGAAGGGTGCATTAACGCCTCTGAGGCAGTAACGTCGGTGGCATCCTCAAATTAGCCTCTCCAAATAAGCTTATGAAATTGGGCAATAGCTTCTCATGTCATTGCAAGCCTTTCTTATCGTCATTGCGAGCCGAGGGCGTGGCAATCTCGGTGGGGCGAGAGATTGCTTCGTCGTTACCACTCCTCGCAATGACAGAGGGGAGTTGCTAAACAATCTCTAAAACGGTTTTGAGCTTCGAATTTAGATATTCGGATTTGTTTAGGATTTAGTGCTTAGTATTTAGGATTTAACTCTGGGATTGCGGAGCTTGTTCCGAGTGAAACGAGGAATCTCATGCTCCAGTTTGCTTCGGCTACGCCTCGCAACCGTTAACACTCCTCGCAATGACATGGAGGCGTGCCTCGCAATGACAAAGATGTTTAGAAATGTAGTGCGAGGCTTTAGCCTCGTGCGCACGACCCTAAAGGGTCGCACTACAAAAGGAGGGCGTGCCTCGCAATGACAAAAAATCACTAATCACATGAACGAGTACAAATATTTGCATTTTTAGCTCGACCATGGGATAATTCAACAAGTAAGGGGGACTGGTTATTTGAAACAAGGTGGGTGAAATCCCACCTTTTTAATTGAATAATCAGGTTAAGAAATGAAAAGGGAACTTATAGCCGCGGTTAATCAGCTTTCTGCGGAGAGGAACTTGTCCAGAGGGGTGGTGCTATCTATCGTAGAGTCGGCACTTGCCTCCGCTTACAAGAAGTATGCTTTTCGCGATGAACAGGATGTTCTGGTGAAGTTGGACCCTGATTCTGGTGAGGTGGAAATTTATGTACAGAAGACCGTAGCGGAGTCAGTGAGTGACCCTCAACACGAGATTTCCTTAGCAGAAGCTCGCAAGTTACGTAAGGGTGTTCAGGTGGGTGAAACGGTGGAGATGAAATCTGTACCCATGGATGCCGGGCGTATTGCAGTGTATGCAGCAAAGCAAGTTATTTTACAGCGACTAAGAGAAGCAGAACACCAGAAGACCTATGAGGAATTTTCCAGCAGGGAGGGAGAAATTGCTACCGGCGTGGTTCAGTTTATTGGCCCTGCGCAAATTTACGTTAACCTGGGTAAGGTGGAGGCGATATTGCCTGCCGGTGAACAAATACCCAATGAACGTTATCGAGTGGGACAGCGGCTTAGATGCTACCTTCTAGAAATAATTCAGGGGAGCAGGGGGACGCAGATAGTAGTTTCCCGGACTCATCCCAACTTACTTCGTCGTCTTTTTGAGCTAGAAATTCCTGAGGTTCACAGTGGTGCTGTGAGGGTAGAAGCGGTAGTTCGGGAGCCGGGGCGGCGAAGCAAAGTAGCGATATCAACTACGCAAGAGGGAATTGACCCGATAGGATCCTGTCTTGGAGCTCGAGGTATCAGGCTACAAAACATTATCAAGGAGCTGAATAATGAGAAAATAGATTTAATTTCCTGGGACGCTGATCCCAAAGAGTTCATTACTAGTGCTCTTAGTCCTGCTCAAGTGGCGAATATTGAACTCAATGAAGGGGAAAAGGTGGCTAGAGTTGTTGTGCCTGATAGGCAGCTTTCTCTGGCTATAGGCAAGGAAGGGCAAAATGCCAGGCTAGCGGCAAGACTTACCGGATGGCGGATTGATATCAGGAGTGTTTCTGCGGCAGAAGCTGAAAAAGCTGAAGTGATGGAAGCCATCACCAGGGAACTAGCAGAGGGAGAGGTTGTTAAGGAAGAAATGAAAGAGGAAGTACCTGTGGCTGCAGATGAGCTTGAGGTATCAGAGCCTGTCTCATTTCCAGCTGTTGCTGAAGTTTCCTCTGAAGTAACCAAGGAGGAGCTGGTAATTCGTTTTGCCGAGGATATCTTGCCGGATGCAACAAAAGTTGAGACTTTGAAGGAGGAGGCGAAATCAGGCAAAGTTAAAGGCAAGGTTAAAGCCAAAGGCAAAGTTAAAGCCAAAGCTAAGGGCAAACCTAAAGCTAAAGGCAAAGCGAAAAAACCTCGCTTTGAAGATGAGTATGAGGAATAAACATATACCCCAGCGCACTTGCATTGTTTGTCGGCAGAAGAAGGATAAAAAAGACTTGATTCGCCTGGTGCGCACCAATAATGAGACTGTTGAGCTGGATTTATCGGGAAAGAAACCAGGGCGTGGTGTTTATCTATGTGCTCGGAAGGATTGCTGGGAGGAGGGCTTTAGGGGGAATCACTTGGAACATGCTTTACGAACAAAAATTAGGGCTGAGAATCGCCAGGCTTTGGTAGGTTATGGCGACAGCCTCAGCGGAGGAAGCTAAATTTGAGCGGTAAGAAATCAAAGAGCGAGCGGAAAGAAGAAGGCACGACACGGACTTTGCCTCAAATTGAGGTTCCGTCTTCTCTCACTGTAAAGCAGCTTGCTGACATGCTTCAGGTTGAGCCGGTAAAAGTCATCAAGCAACTTATGAGGAAAGGCATTATGGTCAGTGTCAATCAAGCTATTGATTTCGATACTATAGCTGCAATAACCACGGATTTTGGCTACCAATCTCAGCGGAAAACAAAACCAAAGAGCATGGCATATGTTGACAAGGCAAAGGGGAAAAAGTTACAAACTCGCCCCCCAGTGGTCACTGTCATGGGGCATGTCGACCATGGCAAGACAACCCTGCTGGATGCTATCAGGAAGACCAATGTAACTGCTCGCGAGGTGGGAGCTATCACTCAGCATATCGGTGCTTATCAATGTGCGCTTGATGAGCGTAAGATTACCTTTCTGGACACTCCAGGGCATGAAGCTTTTACCGCGATGAGGGCTCGTGGAGCAAGGGTGACTGATATTGTGGTTCTGGTGGTTGCTGCTGACGATGGTGTTATGCCTCAGACTGTGGAAGCTATAGACCATGCTAAAGCTGCTAAGGTGCCCATAATAGTAGCTATCAATAAGATTGACAGGGCCGATGCTAATCCTGACCTGGCGAAACAGCAGCTTGCTGACCTAGGGTTGATCATCGAAGAATGGGGTGGTGATGTTGTCTGTGTTCCTATCTCGGCGAAAAAAGGGGAGGGAATATCAGATTTATTGGAGAACATATTCCTCGTTGCTGATATATTAGAGCTAAAAGCCAATCCCAAGCGTGCTGCTGAGGGCGCAGTTATTGAAGCCAGATTAGATAGGACTAAAGGTTCTTTGGCTACTCTTCTAGTTCAGAACGGCACCCTTGAAGTAGGTGATGTTATAGTAGCTGGCAATGTCTGGGGCAAAATTAAAGCCGTGTTTAATGAACAAGGCCAGCAAATTAAGGAAGCTGGACCATCAACCCCGGTGGAAGTACTTGGGTTGAATGGTGTGCCGAACTCGGGAGATATTTTCAAAGTGGCTGCCGATGAACATGAAGCACAAAGTATTGTGGAAAGACAGGAAGCTACTGTGCCTCAAATTCCGCTGAGCTTAACCGCTCTTTCTCGCCAGATAGACAGGGGGCAGATAAAAGAGCTTAATGTGGTTTTGAAAACTGACGTGTATGGAAGCATTGAGCCGGTGAGGAGTTCTCTAGAACGGCTAAGTTCAGAAAAAGTGATGGTTAATGTTATTCATGCTGGTAGTGGCAGCATCACGGAAAGCGATGTGCTTCTGGCTTCAGCTTCAAAAGGGATTATTATTGGTTTTAGTAGTCGTCTATCTCCTGGAGCAAAGCAATTAGCTGAGGCTGAAGGAGTAAGCATTCGGCTCTACGATATAATCTACAAGCTAATAGAGGATATAGATAAGGCATTGAAAGGGATGCTTGAGCCTACTTACGTGGATGTGGTTGCTGGACGTGCTGAGGTGCGGGCTGTCTTTGATGGTGGTCGGCAAGGTAAAGTTGCTGGTGTCTATGTTAGGGACGGCAGGGTCTGGCGGGATGCTCAGGCTAAAATATTGCGGGGAAACAAAGTGCTCTATGAATCTCGCATTTCCAGTCTGAGGCGTTTCAAGGAAGATGTTACTGAGGTAAGTTCTGGATTTGAGTGCGGTGTGGGCATGGAGAATTTTAACGATTTCTCCGTTGGCGATATTATTGAGCTCTACCAGAAGCAAAGAGTAGACTAAAAGTAATTTTCTGAAGATTACTTACCAGCTTAAGGCTAATTATGAAGAGGCGTGAACAGCGATTGGGCAAGGTCATCAAGCAGGAAATCAGTACTTTGCTTGAGCGCAAGGTAAATGACCCGAGGCTAAAGGAACTCGTCTCAGTGACGGAAGTTCAGCTTTCAGCCGATCTGAGGCATGCCAAAGTATTCGTCAGTATTTTGGGGGATGAAGCTGATAAGAAAGAAATGATAGCTGGTTTCAACTCTGCCTGCTCTTTTTTGCAAAGACAACTTTCTTTGCACTTAGGGCTAAGGCACACTCCGCAACTCAGTTTTCACTATGATGATTCCATTGAGCGCGGGGCAGAGTTGTTCAAATTGACGGAGCAAGCCTCGGGCAAATAACCTAAGCTCTTTCAAACAAGGTATTGACATTGCTTTATTTAATGGGATATGGTAGATAGGCTGTAATTAATTCAAAAGGAGGTAGGTAGGATGCAAGCATATTGTTTTAAGTGTCGCGCAAAGAGGGATATCAAAAATCCCGTTTCTGTTACTCTTAAGAATAAAAGACCAGCAGTCAGGGGCACCTGCTCTGTATGTGGGACTAAGGTATTCAGAATCGGTAAGGCTTAAAGTCTTGTAGGGAATCTGTCAAAGTCAAGCGAAGGCTGGGTGTGGCTGGCGGGGATTTTGATCGTAAAGTTCTACTAAGTTTGTTGCCATGGGAACAATAAATGTAGCCATCATAGGTGCTGGTAATTGCGCTTGTTCACTGGTTCAAGGCGTTCAGTACTACAAGAATGCTAAAGAGGGTGAATTTGTTCCCGGTTTGATGCATGTCAATCTGGGTGGTTATCATATATCTGACATAAATTTTGTAGCTGCATTTGATATTGATAAAAACAAGGTAGGCAAGGATCTGGCTGAAGCCATTTTCACTTCACCCAATAACACTTTTAAGTTTTGTGATGTACCCAAGACAGGAGTAAAGGTTGAACGTGGCATGACCCACGACGGGTTAGGGAAGTATCTTTCTCAGATTATCACCAAGGCGCCAGGTTCAACTGCTGATGTGGTGAGCATCCTCCGAAATACTGGTACTGATGTGGTGATTAATTATTTGCCGGTGGGTAGTGAAGAGGCAACCAAATGGTATGTAGAGCAAGTGTTGACTGCTGGCTGTGGTCTTATCAACTGCATACCTGTTTTTATTGCTCGTGAGCGTTACTGGCAAACTCGCTTTGCTGAGAAGGGATTGCCTATCATCGGCGACGATATCAAGTCTCAGGTTGGAGCTACAATCACGCATCGGGTATTAACCAGGCTTTTTCGTGACCGTGGTGTTAAGTTGGAGCGAACTTATCAGTTGAACATCGGTGGCAATACTGATTTCTATAATATGCTGGAGCGAGAGCGTCTGGAATCTAAGAAGATTTCCAAGACAAATGCTGTTACTTCGCAGTTAGATTATGATATTGGTGCTGATAATATCCATATTGGTCCCAGTGACTATGTGCCCTGGTTGGCTGACCGCAAATTTTGCTACATGAAAATGGAGGGTCGCACCTTCGGTGATGTTCCACTGAATCTGGAGGTGAAGATGGAGGTGTGGGATAGTCCTAATTCAGCGGGGGTGGTCATTGATGCCATAAGGTGCTGTAAACTAGCTCTGGACAGGGGTCTAAGTGGCACTCTTGTGGCACCTTCGGCTTTCTTTATGAAATCTCCGCCAATTCAATATTCTGATGATGAAGCTCGTTTAAAGACTGAGGCGTTTATTGCTGGAGAGAAGCAAGAGGGCCCAGTCTCATTGCCTGAACAAAAATTAGTTAAGGGTAAAGGGTAAGTCGTTTTTTGCGGCAAAGACAATAACCACAAACAATGTGGCTTAGCAAAGTTAAACATCGCTACTAGGTTGCCTTACTTGATGGGCTTAATAGGTCTGATGAAGTCAGGTGACTTAGATGGTAACCCTGGTGATAACAATAGGTTCTGATTCATTGGAGTTATATTCTCAGAAGCTTGCTGAGCGATTCAATATTTCAAGCAGCCATTCCCCTTGCCCACCCGTGTTGTCATCTAGAGGTATCCCGCTAACTAATTTATCCTTGAGCTCCTTAATAGGAGCGAATGGGAAGAAGTGATTTATCTCACTAAGAAAAAATGATAGATTAGTCAAAAATAGCAAAGATGCCCAATTTAGTGGAAATTAGAGCAAATTTAGCGGTACGCATTACCAATCCCATGATGGGGATCTTGAGCAAAAGTGGCATAAAGCCTGATGCGCTTACGTTTACAGGTTTAGTTGTGAACATCGGTGCTGCCTATGTCATTGCCACCGGGCATTTTTTGCTTGGTGGAGTGTTAGTTTTGGTTGCCGGGTTGTTTGATCTCCTTGATGGAGCGCTGGCTAGATTCGTTAAGCAAACCAGGAAGTTTGGTGCTATTCTTGATTCCACAGTAGACCGCATTTCTGAAGCAGCGATATTTTGTGGTCTCCTGGTTTGGTATATGCTGGAGGGGAGTACTCTGGAAGTTGTGCTCATTTTTGCTGTTTTGATTGGCTCCTTTCTGGTTAGCTATGTAAGGGCAAGGGCTGAGGGGCTTGGACTGGAGTGCAAGATAGGTTTGTTTACCAGAGCGGAAAGGGTTATAGTATTAGCGATAGGCTTGATGGTAAATCAGATAGTCATCGCTTTATTGATTTTGGCGGTCTTTGTTTATATCACTGTAGTTCAAAGGTTAGTTCATCTGAGGCGAATTAGTGCCTAGGAAGGTGTGAATGGCTGTTGTCGCTATTGTAGGGGGGCAGTGGGGTGATGAGGGGAAAGGAAAGGTAGTTGATTTCCTTGCTGAGAAAGCAGATATGGTAGCTCGCTTCTCGGGAGGGGACAATGCTGGGCACACCGTAATTAATCCTTACGGCGAGTTTCGGTTACATCTGGTGCCTTCAGGAATTTTTCGTGCGCATACAACTTGCATCGTGGGCAATGGCGTGGTGGTTAATCCCGCGGTTCTTCTTGAGGAAGTAGATAATCTTCAAGAACATGGTGTCGATACCAGCCATCTTTTCATAAGTGACCGTGCTCACGTCATTATGCCGTATCATATTCTTCTCGACGGTTTGGAGGAGGAAAGACGTGGTGGCAAAGCTTTAGGCACTACGCGACGAGGGATTGGTCCTGCCTTTAGTGACAAGATAGCACGCATGGGAATACGCACTGGAGACTTACTAAATAAAGATGCTTTTCGGAACCGTCTAAGCTCAATTCTGGAATTTAAGAACGCTGTTCTTTGCAAGGTTTATGGGAAGTCACCATTGTCAGTGGATGAAGTGTTTGAGCAGTATTGTCATTATGGGGATAAGCTGCGTCCTTTTGTTCGAGACATTGGTCCCATAATTCGGGAGGCGATTAGGAATAATGGGCTCATTTTGTTAGAAGGTGCTCAAGGGGCATTGCTTGATCCTGACTTCGGTACATATCCTTATGTTACCTCATCGTCGCCATTGGCTGGAGGCGGGTCCCTGGGACTGGGAATAAGTCCTATGGAAATCAATCGCATTGCTGGTGTGTTTAAAGCCTATGTTACCAGGGTTGGCAGTGGGCCTATGCCTACGGAGCTAAAAGACAAAGTTGGTGAATTGATACGAAGAAAGGCTAATGAATATGGTGCTACTACAGGGAGACCAAGGAGGTGTGGCTGGTTCGATGCTGTAGCTGCTAAATTTAGTGTCGAGGTAAATGGTGTTACCGAACTGGTCTTAACTCACCTTGATACCTTTGACGGTTTCCCCACCATCAAAATATGCACCGCTTATAGGCTTGATAATGAGATGCTGGATTCTTTTCCCGGTGACATCGCTGTGTTGGAGAAATGCCAGCCTATCTATGAAGAGCTATCTGGTTGGAAGGGGCCGATTGATGGGATCCGTGATTTCGCACAATTTCCTTCAGAGGCTCGCCGTTATCTAGCCAGGCTTGAGGAACTAGTTCGTTGCCCTATCAATTTGGTTTCGGTGGGTTCAAGGCGGGAGCAGATGATAGAGGTAAAGTCTATTGTATAGCATCTTATCAACGCCTTTAGTAGTGAAAACCATCCGTTATCTGCTTAGTTTAATAAAGAGCACTTGACAGTAACATTATTAGGGTATTGTCATAGTACATCTTGTATATGGTATATTATGGCACATTATGGTATATTATGGTACCATCTTTGGCGAAGAAGGAGGTAATATGGGAAAAGGAGGAATTATTTTGAAGGATGAAGCGGCATCTGGTTGGGAGAAAAAGGTGGTTAAAGTACCCCCCAAGAAGCTAGAAGGGGAACTTGCGAAATTAAGAGAGACGCCGTTTTCCGCTGTTGTGGTTGAGACTGGTACCCGGCGCTATGGGCTTCCGCCAGATGCAAAAGAGCGCCGTATGTGAAAAACTAGCATCATTTACTAATTAGAACGGGGACAACGTTGGCTTCATTCCTTTCAGAGAGGTTTTGATGTCCAGTCCTAAAGAGCGAGAGGCAGAGAAACCTTACCAAAATTGGATCATATTGTATCCTACGCAAAGAGGCGATCTAGAGATACTCAAGAAACTCCTACTTCCAAAGCGAGAGTTATCTTTGGCCGTAATGTCTGTGCTTAATTATCTATTGAAACCTCCTAGAGGTAAAAAACTCCCATTATGCCGCAGTGTTTTAGTTGAAGACGCGTACTATGACCAAGATTTTGCAGACAGCGTATCTACATTTTACTCCAAAGGTTTCAGAGACATAGATAAGATTTGCAAAAGACTTCATTTCTTCTCCCATAGGATTAAACCCTCCGATGTAACTGAGGTTGGAGCTTTAAAGGAACTCAATGATTCATATCTTGGCTTCTGTGTTATTCGTCCCTTGCAGACGAAGAAATTGGGCCGAACCGCAATCAAACCTCGAAGAGAAAACCCTGAAGCAGAGTTTCCTTGTTGCTCTGGCCGCTTTCGTACTAATATAGCTGGTGAGAAGCTATTTGTAGATTCAGCTCCCTTTATGGAACAGGATACCCGAGTTCAAACATGTAGCTCTGTTGCTATTTGGGTCAGTACCACAGTGATGGCTCACCGCTTTGACTTTTCTATGTATACTACTTCGGAGATAATGGATAAGGCGACCCGGACCTTGGTGGGTGTAAGAGCAGGACCAACTCAGGGGCTCACTTATGAGCAAATAATGTTGGCTTGCCGTGATATGGGTTACGCTCCTATTATGTTTGACGAGGCAGGTAAATTAGAGGCAATTTTTGAGATATACTCCTATGTCGAATCAGGGATGCCACCCATTTTATTGCTAGAACTACCCGATGCTAACTACCACGCGGTAGCCACTATAGGCCATGGCTATAGTCTGTCACCGAAATCACAGCTACGGCGAATACAGCTCTCAATGTTAGGAGAGGAAATACTGAGTTATTTCAGGAGTTCGGAATGGGTCCCTCATTTCTATGTCCATGATGATCAAAGAGGAATTTTTCGTGAGTTGAGATTCCTTGATCCAGACCCTGCTCAATTGAGACAAAGAATACGTTCCGCTCATGAGGGTACTCTATCCCCAGCTAAAATTACTGTTAATTTAGAAAATTGGCACTGCCCTGTTTCTATCAGGACTGATCTCCCGTCGGAATATATTCCGAAAGAAACGCTTGCAAACTTATGGGGAGTCATCGTGCCACTACCGAGAGAGATTACATTATCTCATTCTGAGATGGAAATGAAATGCGCTTTCATAATGAGGTCTTGCTTTAATCGATTAGGATTAAAAGTGCCAAAAAATCTTGTGTTTCGTCCATATTTGACTCGTTCTAATGACTACAAGGTGACAATCGGGCAAAACAATGACATGGCTGACTTTATTAGGGCATTATATCAGGGGAAGTCAATGCCAAGGTGGCTCTGGGTTACAGAGGTAACTACCGCGGATTTAATGAATGTTACATCCACAAATGACCTTCGTATTAGAGGCGAGCTTATTCTCGACGCAACTAGCAATCCCTGGCCAACTGACTTCATAGCGTTTCATTGGGTTGATGACAATAATACAGGTGTGGTAGCGACCATGACGCAGGACGATATTGACATTGATGATGCACTTATGTTCTGGGCAAGTGGCCCCGATAAACCATATCGTCCGATGATTAGATGATGTATCTAACCGGCAAGATTACTTGCTTTTGTGGACTTAAACCGAGATTCTCTCATATTTGTTTACACCATGATTGGCAAAATTGGGCGTTTTGCAACTGTTTTAATTCATGACAGCCGCGAAGCTATTGGCAAGTCGATCTTGTAGTTTTTCAAGGTTGCCTGAATAAGCTCGGCTGATTTTTTGTCTGGCTCAACAAGGGGCAATCGTGGTTTGCCTACATGAAACCCGAGGTAATTCAAGGCATATTTAACCGGCATGGGGTTGGGAACAATGAACAAAGCTTCTACTAAAGGCAGTAGCTTGCGGTGGATGCTAGCTGCCTCTTCGTTTCTGCCGTTCAGGAATTTTTGCATCATTTCGCCTATTTGGTTTCCCACCAGATGAGAGGCAACGCTGATAACGCCGTATCCTCCCAAAGTTAGTATAGGGAGGGTGTCGTTATCGTTACCACTGTAAACCAGGAAATCATCTTTCGTTCCCTGGATAATCTTGGTGACCTGGTTAAGATTGCCACTAGCTTCCTTTACACCGATAATATTGTCGATTTGGCTTAGCCTGATTACGGTATCAGCAGTGATGTTGGTAACGGTGCGGGAAGGGACGTTATAAAGGATGCAAGGCAGGGTGGTAGCCGAAGCTATGGCTTTGAAATGTTGGAACAAACCTTCTTGGGTTGGTCGATTGTAGTAAGGAACTACCAGCAGACAGGCATCGATGCCTGTCTTTTCAGCCTCTTTGGTTAGCTGTTGGCTTTCCTTGGTGTTGTAGGTACCTGTGCCAGCGGCAATTGTGCCCTTGCTGGCTATCTGCGATTTAACCTCAGCAAAAAGCCGGAGTTTCTCCTCAACAGAAAGGGTGGGAGATTCGCCTGTGGTGCCAGAGGCCACTATTCCATCGCTGCCGGAGTCAAGCAAAGCTTGAGCCAAATTCCGAGCTTGCCGGTAATCAACCTTTCCATCGGCATTGAATGGAGTGACCATCGCGGTGAGCAAGCGTCCTGGCTTGTTCATTTAAACTGCCACCCCCCTTTTAGACACTATCCATCCTCTCCTTATCGCTTCTTCAGCAATCTGAACAGCATTCAAAGCAGCCCCTTTGCGTAAATTGTCAGCCACTACCCACATGACCAAACCATTGGAGCAAGAAATATCTTCTCGGATTCTGCCTACAAATACATGGTTTGACCCTGTTGCTGCCCAAGGTTGTGGGTAGTGGCTGACACTCGGGTCATCGAGTACCTTAATTCCAGGTGATTGGGCCAGTATCTTCCTTGCTTCTTTGACAGAGATAGGCGAAGTAAATTCCACATTGACTGCTTCGCTATGCCCAAACCAGACAGGGACCCTGACACAAGTGGCTGAGACAACTATATTCTTTGAATGCATTATTTTCCTTGTTTCTTCGTTCATTTTCCATTCTTCTTTAGTATAGCCATTGTTCAAGAAGACATCTATCTCTGGTAACACGTTAAATGCTATTTGATGAGCGAAGACGTGAGGGCATACGCTACGACCCTCTAAGATTAGCTTTGTTTCCTGAGTTAATTCATGTGCAGCGGCAGAACCGGCACCCGATACCGATTGGTAGGTGGATACGGTGACCCGTTTTATCGGGTTAACTTTGTGGAGCGGATAAAGAGCTACTACCAGCTGGATTGTGGCACAATTTGGATTGGCGATTATCCCGCTGTGTTGCTTTATATCGTCAGGATTTACCTCGGGGACCACAAGGGGAGTCGAAGGGTCCAATCTGAAGGCAGTGCTATTATCGATGACTACCGCCCCAGCTTTAACAGCTACAGGGCATAGTTGTTGGCTAACATCAGCGCCAGCGGAGAAAAAGGCAATATCGATATCACGAAAAGTCTCCGAGGTAGCCTCCTGCACCTGAAATTGACGGTGGTGAAAGAAAACCTCTAGCCCACTTGAGCGCTCAGAGGCTAAAGGGCGCAATTCCCCCACGGGGAAGTCTCGTTCTTCGAGTATCCTGATAAATTCCTGTCCTACAAGCCCCGTTATACCTACAATAGCTACATTGAATCGTTCCATAATAAGGCCCTTTACAGTTTTCCCAGTAGCGAATCTAATCCGTAAATTAATCCTTTTCGCTTTACTACTTCTTTGATGGCAAGGATGACGCCAGGCATATATGCCTGGCGACTTATTGGCTCAACACGTAAACTTAATCTTTGTCCCTCTCCGCTGAATATAACCTCCTGCGCAGCCATAAACCCTGGTGACCTCAAGCTATGAATGGCTATACCTTCTATTTCCCCTCCTCTGGTATTAGGAATTATCTCTGTTTCTGTTTTGGGGTAGATGAAAGGTTTACCACGTGCTTTCGCCATAGCGTTTGCCGTATTTATCGCTGTTCCCGAAGGGGCATCGACTTTTTTATCGTGATGCATTTCAATAATTTCAGCGTGGTCGAAAAACCTGGCAGCAAGTTCTGCTAGCTTGATTAAAACAGCAGCCGATAAGGAGAAATTAGGCACTACAACCGCTCCAATGCCATGGCTTTGGCATAATTGGTCAATTTCGGCGATGTTTTCTTCCGAGAGCCCTGTGGTGCCTATAACCAGGTTAACCTTTCTTTTAGCAGCAATACGGGCTGCTGCTATGCATGCTTCAGCAGTGGTGAAATCTACCAAGACAGCAGCATCACATTGCTCCAAGATAGAATCCAGATTAGCTGAAAAACGAACCACCATCCCCACTAGAGGAAGATACCTTTGAGTCACCTCTTTCTCCACAGCACCCACTAGCACTATCTTGTCCTCTTTGGCGATAGCATTGATTACCTCTTGTCCCATCCTACCCAGGGCACCGTTGACTACCACTCTTATTGGTTTCATTTCCTCACCTTGCTAACGCTTTGTTTCAATGAGGTCATCTATTATCTATTATCCTTTTCACGCCGACCAGAGTAACGTTACCTTGTTTCCCTTTGTCCGTGTTGCTTTGGTGGTGAGGAGGGCTCTATCCTAGCATTGGATAGTTGAGAAGGTCCTCCAGATATCGCTTTATGGGATAGATTTACTCTACCTAGTTCATCGATTTGGATTACCTTGACCATTATTTCGTCGCCGACCTTAACCACATCTTCAACTCTGGCAACATAGTGAGGAGCAAGTTCGCTGATATGCACTAATCCTTCTTTGCCAGGAGTGATTTCCACCATAGCCCCGAAGTTTAGCACTCGGGTTACTTTGCCAGTATATATCTCGCCCAGCTTTACATCCTGGGTCAAATTCTTAATCCTGTCCATTGCTTTTTGGGCTGCTTCTTCGCTGGGAGAACCGATAAGCACAGTGCCATCGTTGTTAATGTCTATGCTCGCCTTGGTCTCCTCAATGATAGACCTGATGGTTTTGCCCCCGGTGCCAATGACAAAACCGATCTTGCCTGGGTCAATGGTCATCTGGTACATTCTTGGGGCGTATGGACTAAGTTCGGAGCGGCTGGTGCTTAGTGTCTCGTTCATCTTACTCAGTATTTCCAAACGAGCCTGCCTCGCTCGTTCTACCGCTTCGGAGAGGATTCGATGTTCTATTCCCTTAAGTTTGATATCAAGTTGTAATGCAGTGATCCCCTCAGCTGTGCCGGCAACTTTGAAATCCATATCGCCGTAGGCGTCTTCCATCCCTTCTATGTCAGTCAGCAAGACATATTGGTTTTCATTGGTAACGAGTCCCATAGCTATTCCAGCTACGGGTGCTTTAACTGGCACACCGGCATCCATTAGCGATAGACTTGCGGCGCAAGCACTTGCCATCGAGGTGCTCCCACTAGAACTGAAAACCTCAGAAACTAAACGAATGGTATAATGAAAATCCTCTTCTCCAGGCAATACTGGTGTGATAGCTCGCTCTACTAAGGCGCCGTGTCCAATTTCTCGCCTTCCCGGTGAACCTATCCGCTTTACCTCCCCTGTAGAGAATGGAGCGAAGTTGTAGTGATGTAGGAATCGCTTGGTTTCCGCTAATCCCAGACCATCCAGCATCTGTGCCTGCCCAATAGAGCCCAAAGTAGTGACCGTTAATACCTGTGTTGCTCCCCGCGTAAATAATGCTGAACCATGAGTATGTGGCAAAAGGCTAACTTCACTACTGATGAGGCGAATTTGGTCAGCTTTGCGACCATCAAGGTGTTGTTTTTTCTCCAAGACCATTTTTCTCACTACTGCTCTGAGCTTGGTTCCGAAGGCTAGCGCAATTTCTTTTTCGGGAAAGGAATCAATTAATTTTTGTTTCAGGTCTTCTTTTACCTGAGCTAGAGCTTGTTCCCGTTGCGTTTTTTCCTTTGTTTGCTCCAAAATTTGACTTAATTTATCCTCAACCAGTGAAGAAACCTGGGTTAATAGTTCCGGAGCAACTTCTTTTGCCTCGGGTTCTATCTTTGGCTTGCCACAAACCTGTACCAGCTTTTCTTGAAGCGCGATAATCTCCTGGTTAGCTTCATGCCCAAATTTAATTGCCTCCATCATCAGGTCTTCAGAAGCCTCCTTAGCACCTGCTTCCACCATTACTATTGCATCTTTACTACTGGCAACAATCACATCAAACAGGCTGTCTTCAACCTGAGCAAATGTAGGGTTCAATATCATATTATTGTCTATATAGCCAACATGGACTGCTGAGATTGGCCCATAGAAGGGGATGTCTGACATGAGTAGAGCTGCTGAAGCGCCGACGAAAGCGCATATATTGGGATTGTTTTCCTTATCTGCGGAAAGCACTATAGTAATGACCTGTACCGCATGGTTAAAATGTTTGGAAAGAAGAGGGCGTAGAGAGCGGTCAATGAGCCGACAATTTAATGTTGCTTCCTCGCTGGGTCTACCTTCGCGTCTGATAAAACCCCCCGGTATTTTACCAGCGGCATAAAGCCTTTCTTCATAGTCTACCGTCAGGGGTATAAAGTCTCTTTCCTCTTCCTGTTCCTCTTTTTTAGCGCAAACAGTGACTAAAGTAACGGTATTTCCATAACGAACGGTAACAGAGCTATCAGCTTGTTGAGCGAGCTTCCCTGCTTCAATAATAAAATTCCTGCCTGCTATTACCTGTTCTACTCTATGGGGCACGTTATTTCCTTAAGCCTAACGCAGCGATGACAGAATGATATTGCTCAGGTTTTTCCCTGCCAAGATATGTTAGTAGTCGCTTGCGGTGCCCTATCAATTTGAAAAGGGCACGTCGAGAATGTTGGTCATGAATATGTACCTGGAGATGCTCTGTTAGTTGTTTTATCCTCTCAGTAAGCAACGCCACCTGGACTTCCGTAGAGCCAGTATCATCCTCTTTGCGTTTAAGTTGTGTGGCAATTTTCTTTTTCTTTTCTGTTACCATTTGCACTTCCCCGTAAATATTAACCCATTGTATGAAAATATAAAACCTTATTATAGGAAATATAAATGTCAAGAGCAAGAAATTTTTCAAAGACGGGATTCATCAGCTATGTTGGTAGATTGACTGGGGGGGGTAAAGGCAATTATAATTTAGCCTGAGAAGGCGATTTTGCTATACGAAAGTTGTGGCGTTTTCGGAGTCTACAGTTGGCAGGTAGACATAGCTCGTCTTATCTTTTTCGCTCTTTTTGCTCTCCAGCATCGTGGACAGGAAAGCTCTGGCATCGCCGTTAGTGATGGACACCAAATAATGACACATAGGAAAATGGGGCTAGTTTCCCAAGTCTTCACTGAAGATGACCTTGCCCGGCTTAAAGGCTACATTGGCATCGGGCATAATCGCTATTCCACCACCGGTTCAAGCCAACATGCCAATGCTCAACCTATTGTTGCAAGGGCAGAAAACTTGACACTCGCTTTAGCACATAATGGCAATATCCTTAACGCTGAGCCGCTCCGTGATGAACTTCAAGAGGGTGGCTATAGTTTTGATACCTCTACTGATTCTGAGGTGATTGCTAACCTGATCTTAGCCTCCCCAGGCAAGAACTGGGAGGAGAGGATTAGGCATGCTATGGCACGTCTTCAAGGAGCTTATTCCTTAACCGTTATGACTCAGGATAAGCTCATTGGAATTCGTGACCCTATGGGCGTGCGTCCTCTTTGTTTAGGAAGTATTGATAGTGGCTGGGTCATCGCCTCAGAGAGCTGTGCTTTAGACCATGTAGGGGCACAATTTTTAAGGGACATAGAACCTGGTGAAATTGTGATTATTGATGGAGACGGGCTGAAAAGTTTCAAGAAGGAAAGCGGCAAAAAGGCAATGTGTATCTTCGAGTATATTTATTTTGCTCGTCCCGATAGTGTCATTGAAGGCAAGTTGCTCTACAAAGCAAGGCAAGCCATGGGTGCTATGCTGGCTCGGGAATATCCGGTTGATGCTGACCTTGTTATGGGTGTGCCCGATTCTGCTACTGCTGCTGGTAGTGGCTACGCCAATGCTTCAGGCATCCCATTTTGTGAAGGGCTATTGAAAAACCGATATGTGGGGCGTACTTTCATTGAGCCCGATCAAAGATTAAGGGAACTCGGAGTTCAACTGAAATTTAATCCTCTCGCTGAGATTATCAGAGGGAAGCGTCTGGTTGTTGTTGATGATAGCATTGTGCGTGGTACTACCACCCCGCATGTGGTCAGTTTGCTCAGGAAAGCTGGTGCCAGGGAGGTTCATCTTCGTATTTGTGCTCCCCCTATTCGCCATCCTTGCTTCCTGGGAGTGGATATGGCAAGGGAATGGGAGCTTATTGCAGCTCAAAAGGATGTTCCCATGATCAGGGATTACCTTGGCGCTGATTCTCTTGGCTATCTCAGTCTCGATGGCTTAATTAAAGCCATTGACCTACCCAGGGATATTTTCTGCCTTGCTTGCTTTACCGGTGACTATCCTATCCCGGTGCAGATGGGAATGGACAAGCTTGCCCTGGAAGCGAAACTTGAAGAGGAAATGATTGCAAGCCAGAAATAAACAAACCTATGCTCTGGCCGGGGTCAATATCGGGGCAGCCAATAAGATAAAGAAATTCATTGCCCGAGAGGCTAAAACCACCTTCCAGCCCGAGGTGTTAAATTTCGGCTCTTTCGGTAATCTGTTCCAGTTTAAAGGATATGAAGAACCTGTATTGGTCTCCAGCGTTGATGGGGTAGGCACCAAGCTCAAAATCGCTTCTTTACTGGCTAAAAATGACACTGTAGGTATCGATATCGTCAATCATTGTGTTAACGACATTCTTTGTTGTGGCGCTTCGCCACTTTTCTTCCTCGATTACATCGCCATGGATAAACTTCGCCCTGAGCAAGTACAAGGCATCGTTAGCGGCATAGCTCATGCCTGTAAAGAGGTTAACTGCTCTCTTGTTGGTGGGGAAACTGCCGAGATGCCTGGTATTTATGTCGCGGGAAGCTATGATTTAGTGGGCTTTATCATTGGTGTGGTTGAAAAGGGGAGAATTATTGATGGTAGCTCCATAGTCTCGGGCGACATAGCCCTTGGCTTACCCTCTTCCGGATTGCACACTAACGGGTATTCTTTAGTGCGGCGGATCTTCGGAATAGATGACGACCCTTCCCATTTACATAAATTTTATCCTCAGCTAGGGAAAACCCTGGGAGAGGAATTATTGATGCCGCATCGTTGTTATTACCATGAACTCAAGCCAGTTCTATCATTAATTAAGGGGTTGGCTCATATCACCGGTGGTGGCTATGGAGGGAACATACCACGCATCCTCCCTGAAGGGCTTGGCGTCCATATTGATAAGAATTCCTGGGACATACCTGCCGTTTTCAAGCTTATCCAGCAGCGAGGAAATATTGATGAAGGGGAGATGTATCGGGTATTCAATATGGGGATAGGCATGGTGCTTATCTGCTCCAGCCAGGATACATCAAAAATTATTGAAGCTTTGCCCCAGGTCGGAGTCATTGGTGAGATAATTAAGACGGAAAGAGAAGAAAGGATAAGGATAAATTGAAGGAGGGTCTATGCGTGCTATTTTAAGCGTTTCAAACAAGACAGGAATAGCTGATTTTACTCGGGGCTTACAAGGACTTGGCATTGAGATATTCAGCACCGGGGGGACGAAGAAGTCACTGGAGGCTGCCGGAATAAAAGTTCATGGTGTTTCCGAACTTACTGGTTTTCCTGAGATTCTCGGTGGCAGGGTGAAGACCCTGCATCCTGCGGTTCACGGTGGGATTCTGGCGAGGCGTGACCTGCCTCAGCATATGGACGAATTAGCCCAAAATCAAATGGAGGCTATTGATATTGTGGCGGTAAACTTATATCCCTTTGTTGAGACGGTAAGCCGAGGTGATGTTTCTTTGGATGAGGCGCTGGAGAATATTGATATTGGAGGTCCGACTATGATTCGGGCGGCAGCCAAAAATTTCCCCTTCGTCCTGGTGGTAGTTGACCCCGGGGATTATGAACCTATTTTATCCCAGCTACGGCAGGGCAATGTGGATCTAGGGGAACGGAAACGGCTGGCACAGAAAGCCTTCCAGCATGTGGCTATCTATGATACCGCCATAGCGCAATACCTTAGCGAGGAGACTTTTCCTGAGGAGATGACTATCGCTTTAAAGAAAGGTTATCACCTTCGTTATGGCGAAAACCCACAGCAAAAGGCTGTTTTCTACACCGAGCAGGATATGAAGCATGGACGGGGTGGTTTAGTCCTTATGGAGCATCTCAACGGTCCTGAAATCTCGTTCAACAATTTACTCGATTTCGATGCTGCCTTGAGTATACTTGGAGACTTTTCTGATCCTACCGTAGCCGTGATGAAGCATACCAATTCCTGCGGGCTCGCCAGCCATGACGACTTAGCTGAAGCCTACCGCAGGGCTCTTTCTGGAGACCCTGTAGCTGCCTTTGGCGGTGTGGTCGCCACGAATCGAATTATAGATTTAGCCACTGCCGAGGAGATAAACAAGAGTCATTATGATGCCATACTGGCTCCGGATTACGGTGCAGAAGCACTGGAGTTATTGGGGCGAAAAAAGAGCTTACGACTGGTTAAAGTGCCTATATCGGAAACAAGCCAGCGCCAGCTAGATTTCCGCTATGTCCGAGGTGGGTTCCTGGTGCAAGCGATGGATTTCCTGGCGGAGGAAGAATTTCAGCCTCGCATAGTTACTAATCGTCAACCAACGGAAAATGAGTTATCCGATTTGTTCTTTGCCTGGAGGGCGGTAAAGGGGATAAAATCTAATGCCATAGTTGTTGCTAAGGGCAAAACACTATTGGGAATGGGAACTGGGCAACCAAGCCGTGTAGTGAGCGTTGAGCTGGCTATGAAAAGGGCTGGTGATAGAGCCAGGGGAAGTGTCCTTGCTTCGGATGCTTTTTTCCCGTTCCCCGATGGTCCTGAATTGGCAGTTCAGGGGGGAGTTACTGCTATTATCCAGCCCGGTGGCTCGACAAGGGATGAAGAAGTAATCGAGTTGGCTAACAGGTATAATATTGCCATGGTGTTTACTGGCGTTCGCCATTTCAGACATTGAGTTTTGTGGAGGTTCAAAGATGTGGATGGTAAGCAAGGAGGCGATGGAAGAAGCAATGGAGGTCAAGCGGAAATTGGCTGACCCTGAGAAAAGGGAAGAGTGCCTTGGTGACATAGAACACATGATAGAGGTGAAGCAATCTCATTTGTGGCGAGCTGAGCTCGGTTCCTGTGCTGGAGGACTTTGTTGTATAACAGGACAGATAGAAATAGAAAGCGACATTTTGCAGGATGCCGTAGAGGCCCTGAAAAGTAGCGATGCTGGCAAAGCTGCTTCTTTGCTCGAGGATTACATTGCTTTTCTAAAGGAACACTATGAACCTGAGCGCCCAGGCTATTGATGAGCTTAAGGTGTAATAAGTATTTTTGGGGAAGGTAAAGATGGCGATGATCACTGGGGAAATGAAGCGGGTTGTTGGGGAGGCGAAGGTGTTTGCCGTGGCCACAGCTAATAAAGATGGTGAGCCTAATGTAGTTCCTATTGCCTTTGGCAAAGTGCTTGGTGAAGAGGAGATTTTGTTAGTAGATAACTTTATGAACAAAACTATGGAAAATTTAAAGACAAACCCTAGAGCAGCAGTTTCAGTTTGGAAAGCAGGCGATTCAAAAGGATATCAATTTAAGGGCGATGTCAGGATTGAAACCTCGGGGCGTAATTTTGAGGACGGGGTTAAAATGGTAAAGGCCAAAGAACCTAAACTCAGCCCTAAGGCTGCAGTTATTGTAACAGTGAAATCGATCTATTCAATCACTCCTGGGTCTGATGCCGGAAAGCTGATAAGCTAGGCGAATAACTATGGCTAGAGCGGTATTAGTAGTAGATATGGTTCGTGGCTTCTTGGAAGAGGAGTATCCTCTGTATTGCGGTGCCAGGGCTCGAAATATCATACCCAATGTCAAGAGACTTCTTGAAAAGGAGTTAAAACAAGGGGCGCAGGTCTTTTATCCCTGTGACCATCACAAGCCTGGCGATCCCGAATTCAAGCTGTTTCCTCCTCACTGCATTGAAGGAACGCCTGAGGCTGAGCTTATTCCTGAGCTTTCCGAATATTACGGGGAAATAATACCTAAGAGGCACTTTGACGCTTTTTATGATACGTCCCTGGGGGGAAAGTTGAAGGAGCTTAATCCCGAAGTTGTCGTTGTTTGTGGTGTCTGCACTGATATCTGCGTGATGCACACCGTGGCTGAAGCCCGAAACAGAGGGTACGAAGTTGAAATTCCTGTTGATTGCGTTGCCTCTTTTGATGATAAGGCGCACTTCTTTGCTTTGCAGCACATGGAGAAGGTGCTTGGAGCTAAGTTAGTCAGACCAACAGTCAAAATTTCACAGCCTCATTTCGGAATCCCTGATTCCTGGTTGAGCGGTGAAACCGCCGATATTTATTTTCCCCGCACTGTGGAAATACTTAAAAAGGAGAAAATAAACCCCGTAGCAACTATGGAGGTGTTCCCCAGGCGAGCTGGTATCCTCTGTGGCATAGAAGAGGCCAAAGCCCTGCTGGAAAAGGTGCTTCCCGAAGATAGTCGTGAAGTCTGGGCATTATCTGAAGGTGAGCCTTTTGATGGAAAGGAAGTAGTCCTGAGGATAAAAGCTCCTTACCGGAGTTACGGGACTTATGAAACTACCTACTCGGGCATTCTTGCTCACTGCAGCGGCTGGGCAACTGCTGCTCGAGAATGCGTTAATGCTGCTCAGGGTATCCCGGTGATTAGCTTTGGTGCTCGCCATGTTCATCCTTCAGTAGTCGGCGTTATGGAGTACTCCGCTATTGTGGGTGGTTGTATTGGGTGTGCCAGTACCGTTGGCGCAAAACTCGCCGGAATTCAACCTACAGGAACTATACCCCATGCTCTCATCATTATTAAAGGCAGCACCGCTGAAGCTACAATTGCCTTTGATAAGCATATTCCTCCCGAGGTGCCCCGCATTGCCCTGGTGGACACTTTTGAGGATGAAGTCAGAGAAAGCGTTGCCGTCGCCAAAGCAATGCAGGGAAGGTTGCAGGGTGTAAGATTGGATACTCCTTCGGAGAGGGGCAGGGTCACTGCCGATTTGGTTAAGGAAGTAAGAGCCTGGCTTGACCTTGAGGGGTTTGAGAAGGTGGAAATTGTCGTCAGTGGTGGACTTAACCCGGAGCGCATCAAATATTTCATAACCGAAGGAGCCCCTGTTGACATCTTCGCTGTGGGCAGTTATATCAGCGATGCTCCTCCAATCGATTTCACCGCCGACCTTCACGAGGTAGAAGGCAAGCCCATCGCTAAGAGAGGCAGAATGCCTGGCATCACCCCAAATCCCAGGCTAAAGAGGGTGATGTGAGCTAGCACATGTCTCGAGGAGCTCAAGTTCATCTCTTTGACTATCCACGCTGTAGGAAGGAGGAGAAGCAAGAATGAAAAAGTTGCTGATGCCTTTAGCTGTAATAGTTATTCTCTGCATTGTCCTGGTAGGTTGTGCTCCGAAAGAAGGCATAGCGATTTCTACAATTCCCTGGTCTGACGAGGAAGAGACCAGCTATATTATTCAGGATCAGGAAGGAAATACGATAGGCAGTGGCAACTTGACCATTGCTAAAGAAGGAGAGAGCTATATTCTGGGAGAGTATTGGGAGGTAGGAGAGGTGAAGCAAACCATCTCTATTAAGGTGGCGAGCGATGACCTTAAGCCAATTTCCGAGCAACAAACTATACTCAGCTCGCAGGGCGAAATGAAAATCAACACTACCTATACCGATAGCAAGCTCAAGATTGAGGCCGAAACTCCGCAGGGACCTCAAACGGTTGAGATAGACGTTCCTGACGATGCTTATGATAACGATGAAGTATTATTTCTATTCAGGGCACTTCCCTTTGAGGAAGGCTATCAGGCCACCTATACCAATGTTGTTGCCTCGGCTGCCCAAAAGCCTGAGGTAACTATAACCATAAGTGGGAAAGAGCAAGTGAGTGCCCCAGCAGGGCTTTTCGATTGCTGGAAGCTCGAGTTTGAAGTAACTGGACAGAAGCTATACATGTGGTATGGTGTAGATAGCCCTCACTATCTAGTGAAGTATGATAACGGGCAGAGCATCATTTTACTGCAGGAGATAGTCCGCTAGGCTGAAAGAGATAACCGATGTGGGAAAATATATGGCAGTTATTTGTATCCTTCTATAGCAATCCCAGCGGCTGGGGCATTGGCATCGCTCTTGCCTTGGGTGCTATCTGGCTTGGCGCTTTTGCACCGCCAGTTCACAAGAGGCCCTGGCTCTGGGCGGTTCTAGCTGGTGGAGCTATTCTCTTTGGTCCCACCATCGCCTTTATTCAAGCTCCGTTGCAGTTTGGAGCAAACAAGGCATTGCTTCACTTCTGGGATCAAGCAACATTGCAGCAGCATCTGCTATTCGCTGGAATACCAGCGTTGCTATTTACCGGGCTTGTCCAGGAAGGATTGAAGCTCGTGCCAGCACTCGTCTATGTGAGGCGGCAGGCATCTATTTCAAATCGAGATGCTCTTATCCTTGGAGCGGTGGCTGGAGCTGGTTTTGGCATCTTCGAGGCAGCTTGGGTTTTCAACATTGTCTTCGCCTCGGGGTTCACCTGGGCTACAGTGCAGCTCCAGGGATGGCAGGCGCTATTGCCATTCTGGGAGAGGTTCAGCACCATTGGCTTCCATACTGCAGCTACTGCTCTAGCAATTTACGGTTGGAATAAGGGAAAGGGCTGGCAATTTTACCTCCTGGTGGCATTCTTGCACATCATACTGAACTATAGTGTTCTGTTGCTTGCTGCCCAGGCGCTTACCATGGTGCAGGTTGAAATCTATGTCTCGATATTAGCTGCTGCAATACTGGCGACTGATCTGTGGCTGAGGTGGCGAGGGCTGAGTCAAGAATCTGGCATTGAAAATGCATCAAGCGAAAGTGTCGAGATGTGAGCTGGGTAGACTATACGTCGGTTTGATGTTCTCCTTGAAATTCTCCCGCTCTTGTCAACTATGACTTTTTGCCACGGGGAACATTCACTTGATTTTAGGGGCTGCTTTTAATTCCTTGATTCTAGCTGCGATAGCTTCACGGGTATCTTCCGCCTGGAAGCGTCTGCTTTGAGCACGCAAATCAAACTCCATGGTTGCTTTTAGACTAACCTCAAGTGTAGTGTTTATCGCTCTCTTGGCTAACCCCAGAGCTCCAGGTGATTTCATTGCTAGCGTTCCTGCCAGATCAAGGGCAGCAGCCTCCAGGTCCTTAGCGGGGACTACTTTATCTACCATACCCATCTCCAGGGCATCTTTTGCGCCTATCGGCTCACCGAAGAAAATAAGCTCCTTCGCTTTGGACAAGCCAACCAGTTGGATTAACCGGCACGCCCCACCGGTGTCAGGGATTAAGCCCAGTTGGGTATATGTCATTCCAAGCTGTGCATTTTTCGAAGCTACACGGAAATCACAGGATAAGGCGAGGTCGCATCCTTCTCCCAGGGCATAGCCGTTTATCGCCGCTATCACTGGCTTTTCCAGCCTTTCCAATCTGAAGGCCGCCTGCAGCTTACGCAGAAGCGTACCCACTTCCAGCATGGGGCCTGCGGCTAGTTCCTCGGCATAGCTGAGATCCAATCCAATGGAGAATGCCTTGCCTGCACCAGTTATGATCACCACCTTTGTCTCATCGTCAACCCTCACGTCCTCAGTGGCTGCCCAGAATTCATCAATGATTACATTATTTATGGCATTCATAGCCTCGGGACGATTCAGGATTATCCTGGCAATTCCCTCCTTTTTCTCGAGTATGATATTTTGCGATTCAACCACATCTGCCATAGCTAAATTATAGCACAAATGTTAAAGAAGCGGTTATCGTTACCTGGGGAGCTTATCGGCAGGAAGTTGTTGCTTCTAGGAAGCTTTCTTTACCTGTTCCACTATCTGGGGCAATATCTCACCGGTCTTTCCCTGGATGAGGTAATCTGAGATGCCATCCTGAGTAAGCGGTGTTGGCTCTGCATTCAGCTCGATTATTTTCACAATGGTTCTGTAACCGGTGCCATAAAGTTCTGAAGGCAACGTTCCAGAGTGGGATCTTGCCATCAGGGGCAGATTGGCAAAGGGATAGACCACCGCCGATGTTCCACAGATAAGCATCAGGTCGCATTTTAATGCTTCTTTCTCCGACTCCTCTGCGATATCTGAAGGTATTGGCTCTGTAAAGTGGACGATATCATCTTTCACTATTCCTCCGCACTTTTTACAACGAGGTGGCAGCCCACCCTCATCTCTTAGCTCTTGCAAATCATACTCTTCCAAATCATATCTAGCATTGCAGGAAACACACCTGAGTTTGAACGCATTGCCATGATAATCCAGGACCCTTTTGCTCCCTGCTCTTTCATGCAAATTATCAATGTTTTGGGTAATCACACACTTCAAAATTCCCATCTTTTCTAATTCGGCTAAAGCGTAATGACCGGGATTTGGTGCTACTTTTCCTAGATCTCCGAATAAAGAAGCGCTGCTCAATCTTTCTTCCCAATATTCTTTTGGATTCTGCTGGAACTTCCCATAAGTCTGATAAGCTCTTCTTTCCGCCTCAGGCTGCCTGGTCCAGAGCCCTTTTGGCCCCCTGAAGTCGGGTATTCCTGACTCAGTGGACATACCTGCTCCTGTTAACGCAATAGCATATTTGCTTTCCACCAAGTCACTTGCTGCACGGTTAATCAAGCTCTCCATTGTTTATCCTTATCTGCGCCTCCTAATAGCGTTCAGAAACTCTTCTGGTGTAACTTTTATTTGCTTAAGGATATCAGCTAAAAGTCAGGGTCAACACTCTTGGTAGGATGAATCGGCACAGTCGTCCATCTGCCATCCTCATGCCGGTAGATAGCGTGCCCACCCTTGTGCCTTAATTCGTGGAATCCCAGTCTATTTAAAGCTGTGATGACTTTAGCTGTTTTAAGTTCTGGCAGCTTCGTCATCCCGATACTGCCACTTTTTCGCTGCCCATTTCCTGAGGTAGTTCTTGTCCCTGCTCACGCATGTATTCTATGCAGAAGGAAAGTGATTCCTTGGCATTTTGAATGGCTTCTTCATAGGTATCACCCTGAGCATGGCATTCGGGAATGACAGGGCAGTTGGCGATATAACGACCAGACTCCACTTTACGCACTACTATGGTGTAATCCATAAATTTCTCACCCTCCTCCATTCTGCGTCTTACGCATCTTCTAGGTGAAAATTATATCACAACCTTTCTATTCGGGGGCAGAATTATACTCTGCTTATTTTTGCCTCTATATGAGAAGCAAGCTCCCCATCAAATATTCCTCTTTAGCTTGACACTCACCACTTGAAGCCGATTCCCTCTATCTCTATAAGATTGCCGCTAATCTTTGCTCTACTTCCGAGGAATTCCTCGATCAGCCACAGGTTTGTTTCAATATGTTCGGTAATTCTGGGAATGGAATATCGGCTAATTCCCTCGGCTAACCCGGCATAAATTATAACCTGGTCGGCAATATACCTATCAACTGTGGCACCAGTGTTAACATCTTCCATGAAGTTTTGGGCTATATATCTTCCGATGGACTCCGACCTTCTTCCCGGTCTTCCTGCCCTATCTGAGCCAATTATGCTCCCTGAGCTTGTCCCGGCATATATTGCCAGGGCAGCTCCCTCCTGAAGCGAGCTTTTGTCGTAAATCTCCTGGATTTCAGCCTTATAACCCTGGGCGCTTAGTGCTTTTCGGCATTCCTGTGCCATTCTGTGGCTCACCTTTTTCTCCTCCAGATGTGAACAGAGGGCAATTCCGTTAATGCTGGTAATTTTGCCTTGTTCAGTAAGGTTGAGGGGGTTTAATTTCTCTATCGGCTCGACCTGAATTTCGATAATGCCTTCACCTTTGGGTACATAGCCAGGGCGGATTATTTCCAGCCTGGCTTCGATGCCCATTTGCTTGAGCAGCGGAAGGAGAACGAACTTCATGTGATAGGCTGATGGAGCGAAGTCCTGGAATAACCCTCCTTTAAGTCTGAATCTGGATGGCTTTTGGGCGAAACAAGCCAGAGGCAACAGAGCCTGGGCGAACATAGTGGTTGACCCCGCTGTCCCTATATCCCACTCATATTCCCCTCCTTCAAATCTTTCCTTCGGGATATAGGTGATTTCCTTAGAGCCCACTGCGGCGTTCGCTACCACGCCGTGACACATCTCCTGGCAAGCCTGAATAACTTTGAGGTGCTGCGCTCTTAACCCCGGCTTATCCCTCTTCGCCCTGATATTTTGTATCTTTATTTCCCTAGCCAGCAAACTAGCCAGGGCTACAGAATAGCGGACTATGGTTCCACTCCCGGATTTTGCCCCGCCGTTTATAGTTATCATGTGCGCCCATCTTTATTTCATTGCTTCCAGAAACTCTTCAACTGTTATACCAGCGCGAGCGATTAGTTTCCTTAATGTCCCTTTTGCAACTTCTTTGTGGTCAGGAATTGATAGTGTGGCAATGTGCCCTTTTTTTACTAGAATAATGTGACTGCCTCTCCGGCGGGCTATTTCCCAGCCCAGCCTTTCAAAAACATTCGCTGCTTCACATCCACTGAGAAGAGGAAGTTTCATTAAACCAGAACTTCTATCTCACGTGTCGCAACAGTTAAAGGCATCCCCTTCTCCGCTCGCACTTCCAAACACTGCTTAATAGCATCCTCAATATTTTCTAAGGCTTCTTGCTCCGTTTTACCTTGACTTATGCACCCTGGAATACTTGGACACTCGGAAATAAACATGCCGTCTTCATCCTGTTCAATAGTTATAATGAACTTCATGATTTCCTCCTTATTAACTTTACCAGCCTAGCAACCAATTTCACTTAGTGTTTCCAGCATAAAAGAAGTTTTTGCGAAGCAAAAATTTAGGTGCGCCTGAAAGGCGAACCTTTTATGCTGTGTTATGTGCAGTGCCGTATATTCGAAGCCTTCCATGATTCTTTATTCTTTTTTTTATCAAAAGATGGAATTGCATCAAAAGTAACTTCATTTCCATCTGCTATGTCAGGTGGCAAATCTGATTTATAACAGAAAAAGGATTGTGCATCTTCTACAATAATAAAACAGAATGGACGGTCGTCCCGACCTAAACTTACTTTGCCAACAAGTCCTTTTTTCGCTTTGCGGTGATTGTATGACGAGTTCTTTAAGTCGTTTTCTTCACCCAGTAGTTTACTCCACTCAGTTCGGCAAATACTCAATGCTTCTTTTAGAGAGGATGGCTCCTTGTTATTGCCAATAATTTTATTTAACTCATTAGTAGTATTTGTCATAGGCCCAGGCACAGTCCATCCCTTTTCATCTCTAACGTATTTGCATAGGACAAGATGGGCTCTGGCTTCTTCGTACTTTCCCAAGTCCTTGCACAAAATTCCAATATCTGCAAATAGTGATACCATAGATTCAAGTTTCGAATGACCGCTAGCAGCTTGGTACATTAGTTTTAAAGCATCTTCTCTATGGCCTATATCTCTAACTACTTTTGCATACTCATGAAGCATCCACCAGTCAGGTTTATAACCACTACATAGATTTTGATAAATCTTCTCTGATTCAGGAAGGTTGCCAAGAAGATGGTTCGCTAAGGCCTTAAGTCGCAGGAAGAATTTTCGTTGTTTGGGAAATCGTTCTAAAATTTCATCGACTATATTTATTGCTTCTCTTGCATCCCCTTTTTCAATAAGCCCATTTATACGGTAGTTATACCAGAGGGATTGGTCACTCCATCCTTCCCGGCCCGAATCATCTGTCATAGGTTTCGTATTAAGAGAACCCGGAGCAATTTTAACCACCCATTCATTAACAGTCTCCCAATGATTAGAAGACTTGGCTGATTTTAACACCTTAAAAACTATCATCTTTGCAGCTAAACCGTCAGGATTCAAACTCATTATTCTTTTGGCTATCTCTACTACCTTTTCAAGAGATTCTTCCTCGCCTAATTTAGCAAGTATCCCCTGAATGTAAGTCCATATAACTTCATTTCGACACCATTCAAAATCAGGATATTTGCCAATCAGTTCATCAGCAAGAACGATTGCCTCATCAAATAATTCTAGTTTTCTGAAACAGTGAAGAAGTCCAGCACCATCAAACTTATCTCCTGTCTCTTCCCATAAACTTCTGTAGAGTACAAGAGCTTCTTCGAAATCCCCCACCTTTCTAAGTCCATTAGCTTTCTGTTTCTGTTCTGTTAAATTAGACATATTCTACATCTCAACTACTTCTTAACAACCGCAGTAGTTGTCTTGAAATGCAATTTTGCAACTTTTCGAAGCGTCTCTTTCCCATACATATCGACAACCTTTTTTGCATTTTCTATAACTGTCTGCGATGCACCTTTAGGTAAGTCAATTTTATATTCATTTGATAGGTTAGACAGTTTTTCTAAAAATCTTGCTCGCGCTAGAATCGATGCTGCTGCTACAGCTATGTTCTGTTCAGCCTTATGCATCTGTATCAGTTTTAGCTTTTTACCCTTTTCCTGAAGTTTACCAAGGATAAAGCTTTCATCCGCAAATTGGTCAGCGATTGCAACTTTACAATCCACTTTAGAAAGAATTTCTTCTATCGCTTTTGCATGCCCCCAGGCAAGTAATGTGTTTAAATTTTTCTTTTCCTTTTTAAATTGCTCGTATAAGTCATTATATTTTTCTGGGGATATTTCAATGATCGCAAAACGCCCCTTACATATTTTAGCTACTTCTTGAGCAAGTTCTAAGTTCTTACTATCACTAAGTTTCTTGCTATCCTTGATACCGTATGCGATCAGAGCTTTTGCAGATCGCTCATCTACGTAGACACCGGCACTAACCAGGGGACCGAAATAATCACCTTTGCCTGATTCATCTGTACCAATTATGGGGAATCCTAATTCAACATCGTTCTTATCTGAATTCTTTAGATTAGATATTGCTCTCTTACCTTCTGTCAAAGTTTGGACTTTTATAGCATTTACTCCCCCTTTAAGTTGCGAATAATCAATTTTCAAAACACCTTTTTTGTTCTGATAGATTCTAATTATTCCTGACCAATCAAGAATAGATACGGTAAACTGCAAACCATAGTCAATTAGTTGATAATCAGAGACATTGATGTTATCAACTTTCAGGATCGATTTTATATATTCATAGACTTCGAGGAGTTTATTTTCTTGCTTCATGTAACTCGCTCCTTATTTTGGAAGTAAAGTATAAAGGTCATTAAAATAGTCAAATATTTCGATTGTATCTCTAAATATGTTGTTAACCTTTTCCTCTGCGTCTTCTTGCGAATCAACTTTGGTAATTTTACTCTCGTCACTGTGCATCATAAAGTTTCTGTTCATATCGAGACACAGACTAATTCTTTTGAGAAATGCGACCGCATGCTTCTCTTTATCACAAATAGACTTTCTTTTTGAATTTTTCTCATCATTCAGAGGAGAGAAATTTGCACCTGTTTTCCTAAAATGGTCTGCTTCGACAAGTCCTATTCCAACAAGAAGTTTTTTTGAAAAACCCTCAAAAGCCTTAGAAACAGGCATCACTAAAGGGGAGAACTCAGGTAGAGGAATTTTGGTTAAGCAAAGGCATTCTGAAGCTACAAACCATTTTTTGTCGTAAGGTTCAAGATAGTCATAGACATCCCCTATTTTTTCCTTTACATTGCTTTCAGCCAAGACTATAAGTGCAGGTGTATATTTAGCAGCAAAAATTTCCAAATTCTTTTCATCGCTTGATATGAATCTGGCTATTACTTCCTTATCTGATGGGTTGGCAACCCTTTCAAGAAGGTCACAGCTATCATCAAGAAGCTTATCCGTTTTACCTTGAAACAATAAGGTGCCATTATTATACTGTGTCAAGGTTAAAGAAGAACCATCCCTAGTGATTCTAGCTCTATATTCGATAGCAGGGCTTGGGCTTTCAGCAATTTCAACTGTTACTTCAAGCTCATTTAAGGATTTTTTTATCTTTGTTCTGAGTTCAGGCAGCATAATGTCATATCTCACTGTGCATGTCTTGATTTCTGGTATCTCACCTATAAAAGAGCTTGGATCAGCCTCAAATCGTTTTTTAAATTCTTCCAATTCATCCTTCAATGCGTTTTTTGCTCCTTGGATAACTATTTTGGAGGTATAATAGATATTCACTATAGTTCTATCTCTTAAGTTGGATATCTCAAGTCTCAAGTTGTTTGATTCTTCAGATTGCTTGACTTGGTAATTTTTAGTATTACAGTAATCTGTAAACACTTTTGCTATCTTGTCGGCATCAGAATTAGTTTTAGACATCTTTTAAACCTCCTAACTTACTTCCAAAGGCATTGCACCTAACCTAGTATACCCGAAATTCGCCCGTTTGTTCAGTAGCTTATTGCCATTAGGTAATGGATATCCTAACACCACTCAAAGCTAGTTACAGATCGGCAAACTCTCATATGTGATAGCGACATGCGGAGGCTGAGATACATAGGTAACACTATTGTATAATATCCTTGGGAAATGCCTGGCTCAGCACAAAGGACCGGGATTGCTAATTTGCCTTTACATTATGGCAAGGTGCCGCCGTGGCTTTTCGGGCAGATGTCTCAATTTCCTTCGCCATTCATGTTCAAATGGCGTTAACCTGCCCCTACTCCACATGTGCTTCCCTACCATACAGCCGTTTCTTCCAGTGGACACCGGCTCTGACTGCTCGCCGCGACCCGGCATAGATACCAACCAAAAAAAGAAAGGAGAACCCGATCGGGTGTAACAGGGTAGAAACAGCCGGCTCCTTGAAGCGATTATCAACCAGACCGCGCATAAACAGTATTGTAGCCACCTGGAAGATAACAATATCTCGCCAGGCAGCGGAAGTAGATACCACAAATAGAACTTTCCAAAGCGAATAGAATGGAGCTAAAAAGAAAACGTATCCGGCCATAATAAGTGCAACCAGTGCTACCGGGGATAACGCTGCCACTGAATAAATCCATTTGGTAAATCCCTCCCACATCGCCCCTGGACTTCGGTACATATTGCACGAAACGACAGATGATAAATCCACTGTCAGATGTCGACCACCATGTCGCTTTACCTCAACCCCCAGCCAAACATCTTCCAATATTCTGGACTTTACCGCCTCGTGTCCACCAATGCGCCAGTATTCTTCTCTAGGAAAGATGAGGAACTGCCCAATGGCTAGAGATGGGCTGGATTTTTTAGAGCGCTGGAGCCACCACAATGGTAACCAGCTCAGGATGACAAAGTATAATACCGGGATTGCCACTTTCTGTGGTAAGGAAGTAGCTAGCTGGCGAGGAAATCCGGAAAGTAGCGAAGGTCTGAATTTGAGCGCCAGGGCAAGCACACCGCATAGCATGTGAGGAGCATGTATGGTATCAGCATCAACAAACAATAACCAGGAACCGCTGGCTTTCCGGGCAAGTTGGGAACAGGCAAAAGGCTTACCCGCCCACCCTTCAGGAAGAGGTTTACCTTTTATCAGTTGAATACGGTTATCTTCAGCCGCTATCCGACCCACGATGTCAACTGTGTTATCTGATGAATTATCATCCAGTACTAAAACCTCAAAATTGGGGTAGTCCTGTTTCTGCAGAGACCCAAGGCAGGACTCAATGTTTTGTTCCTCATTCCTGGCCGGTATGAGAACAGAGACCAAAGGTGCTGGATTGGGTATCTTATTGTTACCACGCACCTTCTTGAGGCTCCTCAAATTCAGGATAATGTTAAGCGCAAAGCTAACCAGACCAGCGGCTATTATCACCTGATATAGCATACACCTAGCCCTGTATGTCCAAACCTAAACTTGCCGCCTCCTTGATTGGAATGCACCGATGAGTCCACCTGTTATTCTGGGCCCAGTTTTTAGTTCCTCAAACTGTTTTATGCCAAATATGACCAGCACGCATAGCATAAACAATGATGCCACCATATATGCCTCGGTGGCTACCAGGTATGGCAGAGAGCCCACCGGACCAAGCATCACTGCCCATGAGTTACTCCCCAGGATAAGAAAGCCCAAGGTCATAAACACTGCAAATAATACCAGCATCTCATGCTGGGGTAATGCCAGAAGGACGCCATAGGTAACGGCTATTGACTTACCGCCTTTCAAACCGAGCACGGGCGAGAAGGCATTCCCCACTATTGCGCTCACTGCCACTATCATAACTATTATGTCAGGAAATCCAAGGAATAAATATGCCAGGACTACGAAAGGCATACCTTTAGCTATGTCCAGACTCAGGGCGAGGCTAGCTGCTTTATAACCTCCAGCCCGGAAAACGTTAGTGGCTCCGGGATTTCCATCCCCATAATCCCTGATGTCTTTACCCAGAAGCCAATGCCCAACCCACAATGAAAACGGGCAAGCACCCAGCCAGAAAGCGGCTATACTCAGTAAGGCGGCATAGAGCATTTCCACTGCGGCAATTCCTCAATTATACAGCCACATATGCTTGGGGCATCCAGATATATTGGATGCTAACTGAGCTTCTTTGTCAAGTGGATACAACCTTGATTTAGTCTTACGAAATTCGTTCTTTGTTCTAACTTCAAGCATCATCGCACAATATCGCCGGGTAACACTGTTGTATAATATCCCTGGATATGCCTAATTCAGCACAAAGGACCGGGATTGCCAATTTGCCGTTGCATTATGGCAAGGTGCCTCCGTGGCTGTTCGGACGGATGTCTCAGCTTGCCAGGGAGATTACTGTTGTCATTGTTGATGAGTTTGGTGTTGAAGAGATGCTTCGTCGCCTTTCCGACCCTTTCTGGTTTCAAGCCCTTGGCTGCGTTCTGGGCTATGACTGGCACTCCAGCGGCGTTACCACAACCGTCTGCGGCGCCCTGAAGGAGGGGATGAGAGGATTGGGAGAAGAACTCGGCCTATTCGTTGCCGGCGGCAAAGGCAGGACTTCACGGAAGACTCCAGCAGAGATAGAGAATTTTGGGCATCTGCTAAAGGTGAATCCGTCACCTCTGGTTTATGCCAGCCGAATGGCAGCTAAAGTGGATAATTCAGCCCTTCAAGATGGCTACCAGCTTTATCACCATACTTTCTTCTTCAGTAATGAGGGTTCCTGGGCAGTTATTCAGCAGGGCATGAATGAAATTAACCGCTATGCTCGGCGATATCACTGGCTGGGGGAGAAGGTTACCGATTTTGTTTGTGAACCTGAGTCAGCTATTTGCTCTCAGGGAAGAGGCAAGGCACTGAATCTGGTAGCTTCAGAAAGCTCAGAGGCAAGGAATGTCATCGCTCAGGTTGCCACTGAGGAGAAACCAGATAGAATTGTGACTCAGCTAAATAAGCTGAAGACATTGGACCTGCCTCGACGATCTTACATCACGCTGGAGGACATCCACCCTGACAGGCTGGCTAGAATTTTCACCATTGCCTACGAGCGCCAGCCACAGAATTTTGAATCACTGCTCGGGCTTGAAGGTGTGGGACCGAAGACACTTCGCGCCTTAAGCCTTATCTCGGAGCTGGTGTATAATACGCCGGTCAGTCTGCGTGACCCGGCAAGCTATAGCTTCGCCCATGGTGGCAAGGATGGTCATCCTTACCCTGTGGACAGGAGAACTTACGATAGCAGCATCCAGTTTCTGTCTCAGGCTCTGGATAAAGCCAGAATTGGGGATAGAGAGAAGCTTGAAGCTTTTCGCCGGCTGAAGACATGGCAGTGAGAATTGACCCAACTATGCACCTGATTTAACATAAGCAACAAGATGCCCGATTTCAATATCGCACCTTATGTGTCCCACATTGAGGCTAACCGTTCGGTCAAGGACGCCGTGATGGAGAAGCTACAGGAGCGTCGCCCTCCCTATCGCGTCTCGGTAACTGACTTAACCAATTTGAAGCAAGCTTATTTTAAGAGAAAGCATCCTGAGATTACCCCTCCTCTGGAAAAACAACAGCTTATGTGGAAGGGGACCGGGTTTCACAAGCTTTTTGGCTTTGCTGTTTCCAGCGAGGAGTATCTGGAGCAATTTGTGGAGACTGAAGGCGTGGTGGGTAAAATTGACATCTATGAAAATGTTCCCGTGGAGGTTAAAACGACTTCAGCCCTGGCGAAAGGGAAAAGCTTACTCAAGCAAAGACCGACTTACATTGAGCAAGTAGGCATGTATTGTGCTATGGTCAATGTTGGTGAGGGAGAGATTGTCATTTACGAACGGAAGGGTGCGGAAGAATCGGGTGTGGTTCCCCTTACCGCCTATCATGTTACTTTTCCCAGCTTGGAAGCGGTTCGGGAGGAGATGCGTCGCAGGCGAGACTTATTGACTCAGTCTCTCATCTCAAACGACCCCAGCAACTTGCCTGTATGTGACTGGTTTGGCAGGGGATGCGACTATTCTGCAGTGTGTGACTGTGGCACCAGCTCGGTGCCCTCATCACACAAAATCGCTGAGTTAGCCAGCCAAGTTAAAGTTGATGAGGTTACCCGCCAGCAACTGCTGGATAAACTTGGCAAGCCAAAGCCATCGCGGCTATTTCGCACTAACGACCTCGTCTTTCCCCGCAAGGCATATTTCGAGCGTCGCAAATCGCAGGAAGCTATCTCGGAAGATGAGTTGGCTGAAGAAAAGGGAGAATCCCTCCGCTCGATGGATGAGGCGGGCTTTGCGGGTGCCCTTAAGGGAGCGATTCAATTTGGTTCTCCCGGGGAAGTGGAAAATGTTCCGATTCAGCATGCTTCGCTCAGCGATCTGGTTCGGCTCCGCCAGGGCTTGCCCACTATGGTGCGAATCCCTAAGTTTCGATCACTTGTGGAACGGGGGGGGCTTCCTTCAGCGTTTCCTCATTATTTTTATCGACTGGGCTTTGATTGTGCGTTAACAGACCATCCTAAAGGCAGGCTGTTCCTTTACTATGCCAATATCGGTGATGAGGATGCCAAGATGATGGTCTATGATGTTTCCTTCAGAAACCTGGGTGCCATAAAGGCTGAGGCGATACGCCGCATAGAGCTTCTGGAAAAGGCGACTTCAGTAGCCCAGCTTCCGAGATGCCCTTCATGGATGTGCCGCTATTGTTCCTACAGAGACGAATGCGGTGAAATTTAGCAAGCTCAAGCCAGGGGAATGTTTGAGATGTAATGAGGACAAAGGAGAACAAGTTCGTATACAAGTTAACCGAAATTCGCCCCACGTTACTTTCTCTGTAATGGGAATATGAAGGAAGGAGGTGATGCCTATGCTAAACGAAAGCTGGCTTCTTCGGCTGGTGGTGGAGAGGCTGGCTCATTCCATTTTAATAGCCCGAAATCTGAAAGGGGGTGATTAAATTGAAAAAGCTGAATGCCGCAGCTATCTTGATTTGCATCATCGCAGCATACGCTGTTTTTGAGAGCATCTGGGCGATTGCGGCAACTGAGGGCTTTATTCAAACATGGGCAGCAATGATGGGAACAACTGCCAAGGAGTCAGCAGTTCTGACAATGGCAGTCCAGTTCTTTGGAGTATATCACCTGGTTGCTCTCGTATCCTTAGCCATAGTTGCCGTGATTCCGCTCAGAAGAGCAGAGAGATGGGCCTGGATCACAATCCTAGTTTTGGGCGGAATCGGTCTAGGTTCGGCCGTCGTTCTCTGGGCTCCATATGCTCCTATGATGTATGGTTTCTTTACGATGTGGATAGCTGCGTTAGCGCTTTCTGCAAAGCCGAGCCTTACAAAGAAAGGGTGAGAGGTGTCGAACGCTAAAAGAAAGGAGGAGAAGTGATGAAAGTAATGCAGCAAGGCATTATGAAAATTCTGCCTGGCAAGACGGTAGAGGCAATGGAGCTTCTAGAAAAATACATGGCTGTCGTGAGTCGCCTGGTAGGAGTGGCTCGGGAGAAGCTTCCCATGAAAACCTACCGCCCGTTTCTTGGTGGAGGCGATTCTCTGCATACCATCGTTTTCCAGGTGGAGTGGGATAGCTTCGGCGAGATGGCAGCCTTTTTTGAGAAGGCAATGGCAGACCCAGAGATACAGGCGTTCATGCCGAAGTGGGAGGTGGTGGAGCAGAGTCACGAAGTCGAAGTTTTCATGTCGATGCCATAAGAACACGACTAAGTCAGCTCAATCCCGATGTTAAGCGGTCACCTTGGTAAGGTGGGGGCAAACTCTGCGGTCGCTTCACTCCCTTGCCCTTCGGGACATTGCTCCCTTCGGTTCGCAATGTTGTATATGCTGGAAACGTTAGGCGAAACGGCGGCAAAAGAAAGAAAAGGAGGCGATAAGTTATGCAAATCTTGCAGTGGAAGATAAGGATTTCAGTGCTGTGGATTTTTATGGCAGTGGCCATGTCGGCCCACGGTGTGTTGGCTTTTATGGGACCGGGCGCTATGGAGCAAATCGGGGAGATGCAGATGGGCACGGGGATGCTTTTATTTATGGCACTCTTCTGGTGGGTTCCGTTGGTGATGGCTGTGCTTTCCGTCACCTTGAAGGATTTGGCAAATCGCTGGACAAACATGATTCTGGGCATAGTCTTTACGGCTCTCAACATCTTTCACTTAACCGAGCATTTGGCAGATCCATCTGCTCACCAAATATTGATTATTGGTTCAACAGTCGTGGTCACAGCACTGATATTCTGGTATGCATTGAAGTGGCCTAAACAGGAAGCATGAGTCATTGATGAACGAAAACGTAGTGGACAAGTGATTCGCAAGTTTGTAAATACAATGCCGCCGCATCGCCTGACAGCGGATAAAAGGCCACTGTGCTACGCACCTTTCTCCAAGTTGCCTTCGGCAACTTCTTTTATCCGCAAGACGTTATCTACCATGCCGCTGTTGCCGGGTAAGACTAAAAATTGGGGTGAAAAGTAATATGATCGAGGTCAACCAGTTTGAGGAAGTTACTCAAATCAAGATGAGCCGTGAGTTTGGGGGGAAACCGCTTTACTGGGTTGCGGTGTACCTTGTTGATGGGCTCCTCATTGATACCGGCTGTAGGCATGCGGCTGAGGAGTTGGTCGAATTTCTGGAGGGGCAAAATCTCAAGTTCGCCGTAAACACGCATTATCACGAAGACCATATCGGTGCCAATCATCTTTTGAAGCAGAAATTTGGCATCGAGATATTCGCACCTCGTGAATCAGTTCCTCTCATCAACCAGGTTCCCAGGTTGTATCCATATCAGGAGATGGTTTGGGGTTATCCCGAGCCCACTGAAGTTGATTGTTTGCCCGAGAAAATAGAAACTGGTCGTTTCCATTTTGATGTGGTAGAGACTCCCGGGCATTGTAACGGACACGTGGCATTGGTGGAACCTGAAAGAGGGTGGTGCTTTTCGGGAGACCTTTTTGTTTCGGAAAAGCCAAAGGTTATCCGGCCAGAGGAGGATATCGCGGGGATTATAAGGTCAATGAAAAAGCTCGTTGCTCTCAAGACCGACAGACTTATTCTATTTACCGCCCCGGGCAGGGTGGTGCAGGATGGCCGCAAGGCCCTTCGAACATGTATAGAATACTTCGAAGACTTGTCTCGAAGAGCAAAGCAACTTGAAAAAAAAGGCCTCTCGATTGTTGCTATTCGAGATGAAGTTTTCGGAAGGGAAAGTTCCCTTGCTGGTCTTACAGATGGACAATTCTCCTCTGAAAACTTGGTCCGAGCTGCTCTTCGTGCACAGATGTGATTTACTGTGAGCGACACGGGCAGATAACAGGGTGTTTGCGGAAAAGGCAACGAAACACGATTCCATGAATGAGGAATCAAGACGCTGGAGAATTATAGATGTATCTGGGGGTAATCTGTGAAACTTAAAAAGGTTGCCAAATGGATTCTGATAAGTTTAGGAATTATCCTTGTATCACTTTCAGCCTGGGGATGGCTAGTTACTTATCATCCTGCTGAGGCGCAATCAGAGCCGATAATCTGCTCTGACCAGACACCTATTTTAAGTCCAGGGCAGAAACTGAAGGTGTTAAATTGGAATGTGCAATTTATGGCGGGCAAGAATTATGTCTTTTTCTATGATTTACCAGATGGTTCCGGGCCTGACGAAAGACCGTCACCAGAAGATATCACTAAGACCTTCAATGAAGTTTCCCGCATTATCCAGGATGAAAAGCCCGACATTATTTTGTTGCAAGAGGTTGATGATGGAGCGAAACGCACAGATTATGAAGACCAACTGACTCGCCTATTAGCGTTACTACCTGAGGAATATAGCTGCTATACTTCTGCATTCGAGTGGAAAGCCTCTTTTGTTCCTCACCCACGGATTATGGGAGCTGTGGGGCTGAAAATAGCTATTATATCTAAATATAGGATAACACAGGCTACTCGCTATCAATTGCCTTTAATGCCCCAACCGGTAACTCGCCAATTTAACTTAAAGCGGGCTGTTTTAGAAGTCCATATGCCTGTAGAAAATGCTACAGATTTCGTAGTGTTGAACACACACCTGGAAGCTTTTGCGCAGGGCACCGACACCCTGGAAAAACAAGTTAATCAAGTAGAATCTATTTTGAAAAACCTCACCCAAGAGGGCTATCTCTGGATTATAGGAGGCGATTTCAATTTGCTATCTCCAGGCAAAGCCTATGGTCTATTACAGGAAGAACAGAAAAAACATTATAACCAGGAAACAGAAATAGAGCCCTTATTTGAAAAATACCAGGCTGTGCCCAGCTTGTCAGAAGTTAATAGCCCCGACTGTGAACAATGGTTCACGCACTTTCCCAACAACCCCGGCGTAGGAAAGCCCGATAGAACTATTGATTATATCTTCCTGGCGAATAACATTACCTTAGAAAAGCATTGTGTAAGGCAGTATGATACCCTGACAATATCAGACCATCTGCCTGTGCTGGCTGAGTTTGAACTACCTTCTTCCCCTGAATAATGAGGCGTGGATAGGCAATGAGATGTTCTCAAGGGGTGTTTTCTTGCGGTATACCCACTTGACACGGGTGCTGTTATAATCTAAGCGATGAACTGGGTTGATATAGCCATCATAGTTGTTGCCGTTCTATTCGGGTTGCTAGGGCTGTGGCAAGGATTTATCAAGGCGTTATTCGGGATCATAGGCTTGATAGGAGGAATAGCGCTGGCGGGGCATTTTTATCAACCGCTTGCCTTAAACTTTTCCTCGGAGGGTGCTGCATGGGCAGAGATAGCTGCCTATGCCATTATTCTTATAGTCACGGTAATCGTTGCTGGTGTAGCTGGCTGGTTTGTGGCTAAGATGGTTCACGCTTTGCTCTTTGGCTGGCTGGATAGGCTGCTCGGGTGTATTCTGGGGGCTTTTATGGGAAGCATGCTGTGTGCCGCCGTGCTTGCCATCTTGTGCAAATTTGTGCCCAGCGTGGAATCTGCGGTGGCGCAGTCTGCGGTGGCAGCAACAGTGATGAAGGGATTTCCGCTGTTATTAGCTCTTCTTCCTGATAATTTCGATTTCCTCAGTGGGCTGTTTACTTAGTGCTTTGCAGGACTTCGTCTATGATTCCTTTGAGCTGCGTTTTTGGTCTTAAACCAACGATTTGCTGAACGGGCTGACCATTGTGGAAAACGAGCATGGTGGGGATGGCAGCAATGCCATATCTGGCGGCGATGGAGCTATTCCCATCCACATTAAGTCTGGCAAAGTTCACCTTCCCCTGATACTCTGTATCCATCGATTCTAAAATAGGGCCAACGGCGAGGCAGGGAGCGCACCACTCTGCCCAGAAATCTAACAGAACCGGTACTCCTGATTGTAAGACATCTTTTTCAAAGTCAGCTTCACCGTTTATTGTTAGCATCAGTTCTCCTTCCGGGATTCAATAGGGATTGAGACTGCTTCGCTTGCAATGACATTTTAAGGCAATGGCATTCTTAAGGAAAAGAACTCTATGGCATTCCTGGTAGTGTGCTCAGCCACTGTGGCCTCGTCAATTCCCTTGAGCTGAGCGACAGCGCCGAGACTTCTGGTTATGTCACCAGGAGCGGAACGATATTTTGTCCCCCGGCCATAATATACCGGACAGTCGGTTTCTAGAAGCAATTTATCCATTGGCGTTTCCTTAACTGCCCTCCTATGCTCTTCGTGATATTCAGCAGCAGGAGTGGCGGAAACATAATAACCGCCGTTAATTATATCCCTGAGGACACTGGAAAAGCCAGTAAACCAGTGAAAAACAGCTTCGGCTGTGCCAGCATCTTGGACTAATTGTAGCGCATCTCTCCAGGCATACCTGGTATGAAGACTTACCGGCTTAGCGTATTTCTTAGCTAACTGTAAAAGGCGTGCTAACACCTCTTTTTGAAATTCCTTAGCCGCTCTTCTTACCACCCTCTTGTCGTAATCCAGTCCTATCTCACCGATAGCAATTGCTTGGGCGATATTCTGCTCGATGAATTCCAGTTCACCATTGACCTGGGAAGAATTGAGCTCGCCTAATTGCCAGGGGTGCAATCCCAGTGCCGGGAAAACGAAGGAGGGATATTTCTGAGAAATCTCCAGCGTTTTTATGTTTGAGCGATAATCTGAGCCTACGGCTATGATGGCGACGATGCCTTTTCCCCGGGCATTATCAAGTGTAGAATCGAGATTTTGCAATTCATCAAGGTGAGCGTGAGTATCGATAAGGTTATACAACTTCAGGTTGCTTTTCGGGGCGTGTTTGCTCGGCACGCAATTTTTTACAATACGTGAGCCCCAGTTCAGTGGGCTTGTAGCTATAAAGGGAGAATTGTCCGGTTTCCTTGGTAATCATGTTTGCCGAGAGAAGCACTTTCACCGCTGTCTCTCCAGTTTGTCCTACTAGAAGGAGATGGTGGTCAGGCACCGGCTTGTTGGTGTCTTCATATTCCTCACAAATGCTGGTTAGCAACTTTGCAGGCTCGTCGACCAGGTTCTTCAGAATCTCCTGCATTGCCTCAGTCTTTCTGATTATGTCGACGAAATCTTCAAAAGCACCCATTTGAACAAATGTATTCTAGACCATCGGATGGTGCTATGACAAATAACGACTAATTCGGAGCAATCTCAGAGTTGAAATCCTAAATTCTAAGCACTAAACCCCGACCAATATCAAAAATCAAACATAAAAAGTCAAAATGACAAATTAATAATGTAAAAACCTTCCTCATTTTGATCTTTGACTTCTGGCTTATTCTTGCCTTTTGATTTTTGAGTTTTGCTTTCTTGAGATTGCCGCGCTTCGCTCGCAATGACAGTAAAAAGGGGCTCGAAATGACAATCTCCTTATTGTCACCCTGAGCGATAGCGAAGGTCTGAAGGAGATTCTTCGGTCGCGGAGTTTACCCTGAGCTGCACCAGATTCTTCGCTACGCTCAGAATTACCAAAAACGAAGGGCTCCCTCAGAATGACAGGGAATGAAGGACTTGCAATCACAGTGAAAAGTTGACGCTAAAATTTGACGATGCTACAGTTGATTTGTCTGTGAAGAGGATAGGTATTTTATATCATCCCAAGTTGGAAAAAGCTCGAAATTTGGTTAGCGAGCTGGAAGGGTTATTGTCCACCAAGGGAGTTACCTGCTGGCATTGTTCTGCCTGGGATGAAGACGAGGCTAGAGCTCAGGTAGCTGGCTCAGATTTAATCCTCAGCATTGGTGGTGATGGCACTATCCTTCATGCGGCACGAGTTATTATTCCTTTGCCGTTGCCGTTGCTGAGTATAAATTTGGGTGAACTGGGATTTATTGCCGAATTAAGTGCCGATGAGGCTTTGTCCAACCTACCTTGCGTGATCAATGGTGAGGGCTGGTTCGATGATAGGGCTATGCTTGAAGCCAACGTTGACGGTGAAAGTTTTCATGCTCTGAACGATGTTGTGCTGCGGAGTCCTATTGCTCGATTGATTCACATAAAGGCAAAAATTGACGGTGAAGAGTTAACCACATATCGAGCTGATGGAGTTGTCATTGCCTCGGCTACCGGTAGCACCGGCTATTGTCTGGCAGCCGGAGGGCCGATTCTTTATCCCCAATCCAATCAAATAATTCTCATGCCGGTATCGTGTCATCTCTGTTTAAATTATGCTCTGGTTTTATCATCACAGAGCGTGATTGAATTAAGCATTGCCGATAGAGAGGAAGCCATGCTTAGCCTCGATGGACAAGTTAATTTGTCCCTGAAGGAGGGACAAGTGGTCAGGGTCAAGATTAGCCAGTACATAACTCGTTTCCTGAGAATTCACCCGCCGAGCTATTTCTATAGCTCGTTATGGCAAAAATTAAGGGTGGGAAGAATAGCATGAAAGTTGATAAAGCAAAGGTGAGTGATGCTGCTACAATGCATCGCCTGATTAATCACTTCGCTGATAAGGGTGATGTGTTACCTCGCGCTTTAAGCGAGATATATGAGGGTATTAAGGATTTCTTTGTGGTTAGGAACGAAGAGAAAGTTGTCGCTTGTGCTGCTCTGCATGTCATGTGGCTTGATTTAGCTGAAATCAGGTCTGTGGTTGTGGAGGAGGGCAGCCAGAATCAGGAAATTGGCTCTTCGCTTGTCCGTGCTTGCCTTGATGAGGCTAAAGCTTTAGGCATCCCCACTGTTTTTTCTCTTACACGTGAGCCATCTTTCTTTGAAAAACATGGGTTTAAATCAATTGACAAGGCGGAATTGCCTCGTAAGGTGTGGGGGGAGTGCTACCGCTGCCCTAAATTCCCTGATTGCGATGAGGTGGCTGTTATTTACCACGTTTAATGTCATTGCGAGGAGCGCCCTTCTTGTCACTGCCGGGAAATGCTAAACTGAAAGCACTAAATCCCGACCAATATCAAAAATCAAACATAAAAAGTCAAAATGACAAATTAAAATGTAAAAACCTTCCTCATTTTGCTCTTTCACTTCTGACTTATTTTTGCCCTTTGACTTTTGAGTTTTGCTTTCCTAGGATTGCCATGCCGTCGGCTCGCAATGACAGTAAAAAGGGGCTTGCAATGATAATCTCCTTATTGTCACCCTGACCCTGAACGAAGTGAAGGGGAAGGGTCTCAAGGAGATTCTTCGGTCGCTGTGCTTCCTCAAAATGACAGTGAAAAAAGGGTGCGCAATGACGAGGAAGAGGAGGGAAAGTTATGTTGATGCCGGAGAAAAAACTATCTAGACAACCGCTCTATCAGGGTAAGGCGGTGAGTTTATATGCGGATACGGTGGAAAAACCAGGCGGGAAGACGACTACCAGGGAGGTGGTCGAACATAGCAAATGTGTGGCGGTTGTTGTAATTGATGAACAGGATAACGTGCTTTTAGAACGCCAGTTTCGTTATCCAGTGGGCAAGTTCCTGTTGGAGATACCCGCTGGAGGCATTGACCCCGATGAAGAGCCTGTTGACTGTGTCCGCCGTGAATTGCAGGAGGAAATCGGCTATTATCCTCAGAAAATAGAAGAGCTTGGTGGGTTTTATTCCATCCCTGGCTATGGCACGGAGTATCTATATTGCTATTTAGCTAGTGACCTTGTTCCCAGCCGTCTTATAGCTGAGGACACTGAAGACATAGAGGTAGTGCCAGTTCCCATAAGCAAGATTGCCCGGCTCATCGCTTCAGGCGACATTTGTGATGCTAAGAGCATTGCTGCGCTACTCACTTTTCTCATGCAGCGGGGATAATAGTTAGGAATAAGGAGGTTTTGACAATGCCAAAGGTGAAGGTAAACGACATCCAGATGTTCTACGAAGTGCATGGTGAAGGCTTTCCGTTGATAATGATCATGGGGTTCACTGGAAACACAAGCTGGTGGGATCCTCGCTGGATTCAAACGCTCTCTGAGAAATTCAAAATAATTGCATTTGATAACAGGGGAGCCGGACGCACCGACATATCCGACAGGGAATATTCTATCAAATTGTTTGCCGATGATACTGCAGGTCTGATGGATGCCCTGGGAACCCCACGGGCTAATGTGCTTGGAATCTCAATGGGGGGGATGATAGCTCAAGAGCTTGTCCTTAACTATCCTGAGAAGGTGAAAAAGGTTGTCTTGTGTTCCACCCACTGCGGAGGTGCGAGGTCAGTTCAGGCGTCTGAGGAGGTGCTGAGAACGCTCACAGCCGATAGGAGGGGTGTGTCTGTGGAGGAAGTGGCCAGAATGACGATTCCACTTTTTTTCACCGAGGACTTCCTCAAGAATATCCCTGGCGTGGAAGAACTGGTAATCGAGCAAATCAGCAGGAACCCAATTTCAAATGAAGCCTTCATGCGCCAGGTGAGCGCAATAATGCAATTCGATACTTATGATAGGCTGTCGCAGATCAAAACACCCACTCTGATACTGCATGGCAAACAGGACATTCTCATACCCCCAGAAAACGGTTCAATCCTGGGGAAAGCTATACCGGGCTCCAGGCTTGTCTTCTTTGAGGATTGCGCCCACGGACTTTTGGAAGAGACGGAGGAAGTGCTTCGCACCATTTTAGAGTTTCTCGCCGAATCCTAACAATGTAAAAGATTATTTCAGCTTCTCTATCACGGCATCAGCAACTTGGCTGGTGCCTACAGGATTATCGGGCTTTAAATCATAGGTCAGGTTCTTGCCTTCCGCAATGACAGCGACGATTGCCTTTTCCAGTTTATTGGCAGTGTCTACTTCCCCCAGATAGCGAAGCATCATTACCCCGGAGAGCATCATTGCCATAGGGTTGACCTTGTTTTTCCCGGCATACCTGGGGGCGCTGCCGTGTGTGGGCTCAAAGACAGCGATATCATCTCCGATATTAGCCCCGGGGGCTACTCCCATACTGCCGACTAATCCGGCACAAAGCTCAGAGATAAAGTCTCCATAAAAATTGGGCAGGACCAGAACATCAAATTGCCACGGTTTCCGCACTAACTCCATACAAGTTGTATCTAAAACCATGTCGTTAAATTCGGTGTCAGGATATTCCTTAGCTACCTGGCGAGCGGTATCGAGGAAAAGACCGTCGGAGAACTTGAGTATATTGGCCTTGTGAACAGCGGTTACTTTTTTCCTGTTGTTTTGCCTGGCGTAGTCGAAGGCAAATTTGACAATTCGCCTGCTTGCTGTCTGGGATATGACTTTCAGACTCACTGCAGAATCTTCCTTAATCCTGTCTCCAGTTGTTTTGGAGACGAAATCCAGTAACTCCGCAGTCTGCGAGCTATCTTTGGCAAATTCTATACCTGAATAGAGGTCTTCGGTATTTTCCCTGACCACCACTATGTCTACATCTTTGAACGGTGTCGGTATGCCGGGATAAATTTTGTATGGCCGAAGACAAGCGTAAAGGTCTAATTCCTTGCGTAGAGCGACATTAACGCTTCTAAACCCGCTACCGATAGGTGTGGTCACCGGCCCTTTTAAGGCAACTTTATTTTTTCTTATTGAGTCCAGTGCGTTTTGAGGAAGTGGCGTGCCGAACACTTCCTGAGCTCGGGAGCCTATAGTGACGACATCCCATTGAAACTGGACTCCGGTTGCCTCTAATACCCTTCGAGTAGCCTCGGTAACCTCAGGGCCTATGCCATCGCCGGGGATAAAAGTTACTCTATGCTGCATGGTTATAGTTTGAAATCCTTGTGCTTTTTAATATAGGGGATAAGCCCTCCTTCCTTAAGTATGGCAAACATCAATGATGGTATTTTAGTCGAGGTGAGCTTGGCATTGGAAGTGAGGTTTGTTATCACTCCTTCGGTTAAGTTTATCTCAAGCTGGTCTCCATCGTTAATCTGGTTGGTATCGCAGAGTAAAACCGGTAAGCCTTGATTGATGGCGTTTCTGAAAAAAATGCGAGCTGCTGATTTAGCAAGGATAGCGGCTATTCCCGACATTTTGATTACCAAAGGGGCATGCTCCCTGCTGGAACCTGAGCCAAAATTTTTACCTGCCACCAGGAAATTGCCCTGATTTACCCTGGAGGCAAAATTGGGAACGAGGTCTTCAAAGGTATGTTTGGAAAGCTCGGCTAGATTGCTTCTTAGATAGGCGAATCTTCCGGGAATAATGTCGTCTGTGGAGACATTGTCACCCAGCTTGATAGCTTTTCCTTTGAGCAGTATTTCCCTCATTTTCACCCTTCCCGAAAATTAGAAGTCAAAGATAAAAAATTAAAATGACAAATCAAAGGGTAAAAGGTTTCATTTTTAATTTTTGCCTTTTGCATTTTTCTTTTTACATAACTTCCCTGGGGTCGGTAATTTCGCCCGTTATAGCTGAGGCAGCGGCGGTAGCCGGGCTCGCCAGGTATATCATAGCTTCAGGGTTGCCCATGCGTCCCTTAAAATTTCGGTTGGCAGTGGAAAGGCAAGCTTCTCGATCTGCTAATACGCCCTGGTGTAACCCAAGGCAAGCAGCACAGCCTGGAGGCAGGATGACTGCTCCAGATTCAACCAGGCTGTGGATATAGCCTTTCTCTACCGCCTGCAAAAGCACCTGCTGCGAAGCCGGGGCAATAAGGAGCCTGGTATCAGACTGCCTTTTCTTACCTTTCAGAATACCAGCCGCTAGAGCTAAATCTTCAAGGCGCCCATTAGTGCAGGTGCCGATGAATACTTGCTGGACTTTAGTCCCCTTTGCTTCGCTGACGGGGCGGACATTATCCACGGTATGGGGGAAGGCAACCATTGGTTCAATGGAAGCGAGATTTATTGACATAATTCGCTCATATTTGGCATCGGCGTCGGGATAGAGTGGTTTATAGCTATCGCCACGTCCCCGTGAGGAAAGAAAGCTTTGAGTAACTTCATCACTGGGAAATAAGCCAACTTTGGCTCCCGCTTCCACAACCATGTTAGCTATGGTGAGGCGCTCGGACATTGTCAAGCGGGCTAAGGATTCGCCACCGAATTCCAAGGCTTTATAGGTAGCACCATCAGCACCAAGCTGACCAATGAGGGATAGAATCAAGTCTTTAGCATAGACCCCTTTAGAGAAATAGCCGCTGAAGTTAATCAGAAAAGTTTCCGGTACGCGGAACCAGGTTTTGCCCAACGCCATAGCCGTGGCTATGTCGGTGGAACCCATGCCGGTGCCAAAACCGCACAAGGCCCCAGCAGTAACGGTATGGGAATCAGCACCAACAATGATATTCCCTGGATTGGCAAATAGCTCAGCTACTAACTGGTGGCATATTCCATTTCCCACGTCGTAAATATGGCAATTTGTTTCCCTGGCGAAGCGGCGCAAAAGCATATGGTCGTTAGAGGTTTGCTGGGTAGGACTGGGGGCAGCGTGGTCAAGGAAAATTGCTGTCTTTTCTGGCGCAGCGATAGTTTTTAAGCCGCTTTCCTCGAATTGTTTTATCGCCAGCGGGCCTGTAGTATCCTGGACGAATACCAGGTCCACGTTGGCAATGACGATATCGCCTGACTTAGCGTCGGTGCCTGATTTAAGGCCAAGGATTTTTTCAGCTAAAGTTTTCCCCATTAAAGATTACAGAGGGATATTGCTATGTTTTTTAGGGGGATCAGTAACTTTTTTGGTCTTGAGCATTTCCAGGGCTTTGATGACCTTTGGGCGAGTTTCTCGGGGGTCGATGACATCATCAATATAGCCTCTGGCTGCAGCTACATAAGGATTAGCAAACTTATCCCGGTACTCCTGAATCAATCTTTCCCTCGTTTCCTCGGGGTTTTCTGATTTAGCTATCTCGGCACGATAAACGATGTTGGTTGCTCCTTCGGGGCCCATCACTGCGATTTCGGCCGTTGGCCAGGCGTAACAAATATCTCCCCGCAGCCCTTTGCTGCTCATGGCTACATAGGCTCCACCGTATGCCTTGCGGGTAATTATGCTTATCTTGGGCACAGTTGCCTCAGCATAGGCGAAGAGCAGCTTAGCTCCGTGCCTGATGATACCCCGGAATTCCTGGTCAGTTCCCGGCATATATCCCGGCACATCAACGAAGGTAACCAGGGGGATGTTGAAGCAATCGCAAAAGCGGACAAATCTCGATGCCTTATCCGAGGCGTCAATATCGAGTACACCGGCTAAATGAAGCGGCTGCTGAGCTAGAATGCCTGCGCTCTGTCCGCCCAGCCGGGCAAAGCCCACGATGAAGTTGCGAGCAAATCTGTGGTGGACTTCGAGAAAGTCACCGTTGTCCACCACTTTGGTTATGATGTGTTTCATATCATAAGGCTTGGCCGGGCTATCAGGCACAATGTGAAGTAATCCTTCATCTGTACGATTAGGGTCATCACCGGTGTCTTCAAAAAGGGGGGGGTGTTGATAGCCCTGGGGAAGGAAGCTCAGCAACTTACGCACCAGTTGAAAACATTCTTGTTCGCTATCAATGGCGAAATGGGCATTTCCACTCTTGGTGGCATTTACCATAGCGCCGCCCAGTTCCTCCAGGCTGATTTCTTCTCCAGTTACCGTTTTGACCACCTCGGGTCCAGTGATATAACTCTGTCCTACTCCCCTGACCATAAACACAAAATCGGTTATGGCTGGTGAATACACAGCGCCTCCTGCAGTGGGTCCAACTATCACCGAAATCTGAGGGATAGTGCCTGAGTATATAGTGTTACGGGTGAAGATTTCGCCGTAGGCTTTAAGACTATCAGCCCCTTCCTGGATGCGTGCTCCTCCTGAGTCGAGTATGCCCACGAAGGGTGCACCAGTTGTGGCGGCCAAGTCCATTACCTGGCAAATTTTGTTGGAGGCTACTTCTGATAATGAGCCGCCGAGAACAGTGAAATCTTGGGAAAAGGCGAAGACAAGACGTCCGGCAACCTTTCCATAACCGGTGATGACTGAATCGCCGGGGAATTTCTGCTCTGCCATGCCAAAGTCAGTGCAGCGGTGGGTCACAAAAGGGTCTACTTCCTCGAAGCTGCCAGGGTCGAAAAGGAGCTCCAATCGTTCCCTGGCGGTCAACTTTCCCTTGCTATGCTGCGCTTCAATACGCTTCGCACCCCCACCTTGCCTTGCCTTCTCTCTGAGCTCGTTTAATTGCGCTAACTTTTGTTCAATATCCATGGTTATCTTTCCTTGATGATTTATTTAGTTGAGTTATCCTGCTATTTTAGTTGCTTCCTTTGCTATAATCAACAGCATGACTGATCAGAATAGTAAGGTAGCGGAGCCTGCTCCCACTCATTGTGGCGAGGCTACCTTTTATTGGGGCAAGCGGACCTATATCATGGGGATCATAAATCTTTCTCCAGACTCCTTCTCCGGGGATGGATTAGAAAATGGGGACGTTGCCTTACTTAAGGCGAGGCAGTTAGTGGCTGATGGAGCAGACATAATTGACGTAGGTGGAGAATCCACTCGCCCCAGTGCTGCTCATCTTTCACTTGATGAAGAATTACGCCGGGTAATCCCTGTCCTGCAAAAGCTGCGCAAAGAGATATCAATACCGTTAAGCATCGATACTTATAAGCTCCAGGTAGCTCGTGAATCGCTGGATGCTGGGGCCAACATGATAAATGATATCTGGGGATTGAAGAAGGAGCCTCGACTGGCTGAGTTAGCAGCGCGGAGGGAAATACCAATTATTCTGATGAGCAATCAGCGAGATATTTCACTTCACCACGATGTTATCTTTCCCGATATTATCTCCGTGGTTATCGCTGATTTGCAGAAAGCTATTGAGCAAGCTCTCTCTGCAGGCATGCCTCGCGAAAATATCATTGTTGATCCCGGCATCGGTTTCGGTAAGACACAGGAGCAGAATCTGGAGATTCTACAGCGACTGGAAGAGCTTAAGACGCTGGGCAGGCCAGTCCTTTTGGGTAGCTCCCGTAAGTCGGTAATAGGATGGACGCTTGATTTGACTCCGGAACAAAGGTCGCAGGGGATGGCATTTGTTCCACCTGCTGACCGACGTTTGGAGGGGACGGCGGCTACTATAGCTCTCGGCATAGCCAAGGGTGTTGATATGGTTAGGGTGCATGATGTAAAGGAGATGGCACGCGTTTGTAAGATAAGCGATGCCATTGTTAGAGGATGGCGGTAAGTTGGCTATTGCTCATCTTTGTCTTGGCTCAAACCTGGGGGATAGAATGGCAAACTTGAACAAGGCTGTGGCATTGCTTTCTAGGAGAGTAGATATTGAAAAGGTTTCCTCCATTTATGAAACTGAGCCGATAGGCTATAAAGAGCAACCGCTGTTTCTTAATATGGTATGTCAAGTCACCACCGCCTTGAACCCTTGGGAGCTTCTTCACTTTGTCAAGGATATTGAGGCAAAAATGGGCAGGGTAGAAAGTTTTCCCAACTCACCGCGCCTTATAGATATAGACATCCTCTTTTATGGTCGTGAGGTTATCAGGACCGACAAGTTGACTATACCGCATCCCCGGCTGGCGGAAAGAGCCTTTGTGCTTATACCGTTAGCTGAAATTACCCCACAGTTAATTCATCCTGAACTGGACAGGGGAATTAGTGAACTGGCTGAGGTTGCGGAGGGACGGGCCGGAGTGCGAAAATGGACATCGGGGGACTGAATGTACCAGCTATTCGTGGAAGAACACTTTGATGCCGCGCACTACCTCCGCAAATATCGCGGTAAATGTGAAAATTTGCATGGTCATCGCTTTAAGGTGATAGCTCGCCTGCAAGCGGAGGAACTCGATGAGGCTGGTTTAGCCTATGATTTTGCTCAGCTAAAGCGTTATCTGAGGGAAATTCTGGCTTCCTTCGACCACATCTGTCTCAATGATGTGCCCCCATTCACCGAGATTGAACCTTCCTGTGAAAACATTGCTGCTACAATATATGATGAGCTCAAGTCTCGTGTTTCCGGTTCATCAGCTACATTGGCATATGTGGAAGTTTGGGAATCACCTACGAGTGGCGTGGTTTATACCCCTTGAGAATAAAGGGAAGCCCGGAAATTTGAAGAATTTCTGGTGTAAAGTCAATCCTTCTTTTCCGCGAAGTCTGGCGGCAGCAAGTTGGGAATTGTGTCCACGATAGGATAGGAATGCTGGCATTTGGGGCAATATAGGGAGCCGGTAATTATCTCACCATCCTCTTCCTTCTCCACATTAAGCTTCAAATCCCCCTTGCATACCGGACACGCCAGAATTTTCATAAGCTCTCTTTTCATGATTGCTACGTATTATAGCAGATAAATATTAAATGCGGTAAAGGATATGCCCGTTTATATGACAAATGATATAGCCTCTTTCCCTGTCATTGCGGGGAGTGCCCCTCTTGTCATTGCCGGGAAGCCCTGAACAAATTCAAAAATCAAAGATAAAAAGTCAAAATGACAAATTAATAATGTAAAAACCTTCCTCATTTTGATCTTTGACTTCTGACTTATTCTTGCCTTTTAATTTTTGAGTTTTGCTTTGGGAGATTACCTGCGTATCCGGGTGGGTTTAGGGGAGATGGAAATGGTATAATATGCCACAGGAGGTAAAGTGACTATACAAATCAAGAAAAGTTACAGCGGGATAAACCTTGAGATGCTTCGTGACGAAATAGGGGATATGGTTCAAAAGCGGGGGATTATGGTGGAAGAAGCGAAGGTGCAGACCTACGGTCTTCCCAGTGGTTCAACGCAATCCCGGGTTACCATGGTGTTTAAGGCTAGGGAGGAAAAGTGCGGCAGTGCCGAGATTATCGAATTACCAGGGGGCGAAACGAAATTGATGATCGATCTGGATGAAAGACTCCTCTCCCAGGAGGGCATTTCATCCCTTCAGAAGGACCTGGATTTCATCCTCGGCTCATACGAGGTCAAGTGGTAACTCATGAGGGAAACCAGACAGGATAGGAGGGGAAAGCGGCGGGCGAAGGAAAAGGCGAGGATGCCCAAGCATGGCAAGAGCCTGGCAAGGGTATATAAGGATGCTGTATCTAAGAGGGCGGAGGAGATAAAGGGACAGGGATAAGAAAAAAAGAAGAAACCGAAGAAGAAGGAAAAGAAATAAGCGAAGCTGAAAACAAAGCGTAGGAAGGCGACTTCTCAAGTTAAGTAGGAGGGGGAGTGAAATATGCCAAATAATAGAGATGAATTAGGAAGTTGCGAAATCGGCCTCAACTCCGAAATAACCTCTCAAGTCACTTGAGGAACTATAACATTCATGTCATACCCATGGGCCAATGTAGAAAGCTTCGAACATGAGCCTTACAGCTTGCTTAGCCTCTTGCTCCAGCTCAGCACGATTAGCCCATTGTTGATCCACTGTAATCGCTGGATTCTCGGGTTCTACGTGAATGATGGCATTCCGTTTCTCACGAAGCCTCTGCAACTCAGGATCTGCTCGAGCGGTATCCAAAAGCTGTTTGGTATTTCCCGTAAACCCGGGCAATTCAGTTTCCCGAAGTTGGGCATCGACCACGGCCATTGCCAGCACGAGGACAGCAATCCAAGCGCCAGCACAGAACGCTGTCTGCACCTCACCTATTAGCGCGCAAGCTTGTTCGCTAACGATGTAGGATCCTGCGCCAGCGATTGACTCGCTCAGTTGGTCGAACCAGGATCTCCTTGCTTCCCACAACTCTGCGCTTGGCTGTTCTAACCAATCACTTTCGTTCACGCCGAGTTCAAACCTCCACTAAAGTTGCTCTAAGTTGACTGTGGTGGGTAGAATACCCCAATTATAATCCATCTATCCGGGTGCGCCCTAAGCGTCCCTACATAGAAATAGGTTTCATATTTGTGAATCATCTCCTCTTCAAATCGTTGTCGGAAAGGCTGCTCCCACTGATTACCATAGCGCCGTCTCCAACTCCGGTACGCCTGACCGATTTCCCAGTCTGCAACAGATAATCGATGCCCTCTGCACTCAGGGTCATTGCACACAAATGAATACATAAATCTGTAAGGTATCTTTTCTAATAACCTGAGCGATTTTCTATCGAACATGGATTCTTGTGAGAGTATGGCTAATTCTTCTTCAGTCCAATCAGATGGTTCTTCTGGCTCTATGATGAACTCTTTTATTTCTTTCGGCTTAAAAATGCCCAGCGTTGTGCCTGTTTCCTTACGCATTCTAGCAAGGTGACAAAGTGAGGGAGCCAGTAATGGCAGAACTATATCTTTCCGAGCTTGCCAAGCATGGGAAATAGGCAAAGGACCGCTCAAGACCGTTATGGAGTCCAAATCCACGATATAACTTTCTGACCTAGGGTCGGGAGCTTTCGTCACAGCTACCTCAATCCACTGATATTTCTTGAATTGCCTCTCGCTTTGCAAGAATCTGAATGGCAGGGGAAAGAGTCTTATCCATTTCCCATCTTCAGTGATGCCAGCAGTGCAGGATACTTCAACACCCCTCCTCGCTGGAGTTGGATAGGTTTTTACAACTATGAGTACCTTTTTATGCTGATAGGCCGCCATGCTATCCCACTTGCTAAGGAACATCACGTGACGGGCTTATGTCCCAAGCCTGAAAATACCCATATTTCTGAATTTGGCTTTCTAATTGACTTGCCAATAGGCTTTCTTTGAGTTCATAGACATAGATGGATCCCAGTTCGTGACCAGCATCAAAGATCAGGATATCTTTCTGACCCTTTTTACCTTTGAACCAATAGACCCTTGGTTTTCGTTCCATTGAAGTGCCTCCTCAGTTTTGTACCTAACCGGAACTATCAGGCTCTCCGACTACTCTAGCGACCCTGAATCTGATGACATAGACTGTTTCGATGGGATTCCATTCACCGTGAAGGGCCTTCCAGACCTCTTTGAATTCATCTAGGGTGTAGCCACCCTCCTGCCTCAGGTCCTCGTCATCGAAGTCTCCCAGTTTCTTTCGATAGACATCTGTTACCTCTAGGTCGGCGAAGTGGGTAACCTGTGCCCGCACGGTCGCACCTGGCTGGAGCCTTGGGTCTTTCGCTTTCCTTGAGGTCTGCGTTTTTATTCCTCCTACGATATCATGGGCATGCTTCCAGGAAAAGGGAAGCAATATGGGGGCCTCCTCCACTACTTCTCGAAAAACCGCCTGCACAGTTTTTTGAGGCTCTCTAACAGCTTCTTTTATTACTTGTCTGGCAGCTCGTTGGGGAACATGCCGTTCAGCCAATTCTTTGGCTATCTCGATTTGCCTTTCCGGTTTCTCTACTTTTTCTACAATATGGAGGGCAGTTTGATAATCGATTTTCCCGGGGGGAGTTCTCCTAATCTCTCTTGGGGCGACTTGTCTCTGTATTTCTTCTGGTAAACCGAGGGTTCGAACCCACAATTTGACTGTCTCAGAGTCGACACCAACTTTATCTGCTACCTTCCCCCACGTTGGATATTTTTCTGGGAATCTATCACGAAGTTGCTTACATACTCTAGCCTTTTCAACAGCACTCAAATCCTCTCGCTGGATATTCTCGATTAGGTTTAGTTCCATTACCTCGTTGTCTGTGTAATCTCGGATGGTGACTGGCACGGTATCTAACCCCGCTTGCTGTGCCGCTCTATAGCGCCGTTCTCCCACTACCACCTCATAAGTATTATCACCTCTGGTATCACCTCTGGGACGGACAATAATAGGCTCAAGCAACCCTACCTGTTTAATGCTGTCAGAGAGTTCATCCAAGCCTGCCTTCGTGAATTCAAGGCGGGGATTCAATCGATTCGGCTGTATCTTCCTAAGCTCAATATCTGGCATTATAATAACCTCCGCGCGATTTCCCCTTCTTTTGTCTTCTCTCAAATCAAGCCAATATCCTCCTCCACCTAATTAACCTATTTGGAGTTCAGTACCTTCTGCAAAAACTTACCGCTTCCTTAATTTCTTGCTATATTATAGCTCCTTGCTGATATTGGCTCAGGATGAATTGCTCCGTTTGAGTGACTACCAGTATATCATAGATTTAGCCAGTTGGGTTTACCCCAAACCTTCCTCGCGACCTATGCTGTTCTTCTGAATTTGATGGGGCGTTTGCCTATCCACAGGCCTTTGAAGAAAGTTCGGTTGAGGAGCTGGCAATAATCGGCGACATCAAGAAGGTCTTTGGATATACTTCTTTCGAAATAAGCCACTTCAACATGCTTGCCGATATTCTTCGCTGCCTGAAGGGCATAAGCAAAATCGGAGTCTCCACTTACCAGCACTGCTATATCATAAAGCTCATCGCAGGCGAAACGGAGCAAATCCGTGGCTAACATGATGTCTATGCCCCTTTCCACAGGCACGCCCTGAGATAACTTGGTGGTGCCCAGGCGAACCTCCAGGTAAGGGGTCTTCCGCAAGCTGTCGAGAAATTCTTGCTGCTCTCGATGGGCATCAGGCCAGCGGGTTGGGTCCTGGAGCACATTATAATAATAAACGCGGAACAGCTGCCTTGAGCCACAAAGCTTGTGGGCAAACTCGGCGAAGTTGAGGTCATGTCGCTTGAAGTTGTTCTGTAAAGCGTGATACAAATTGCTTCCATCTATAAAGATGGCAACTCTGTCTTCCATATTCCTCCCTTATACCAAATTGTGTCTTTAAGTATACACCGTTGAAAAGGAAAGTCGCTAGCACTCAAGTTCTCATCGCCCGCGTGTTCAATCAGGATGTGCTACCCTTTTGCTTTCTCTCTTCCTCCTCTCTGAGAACCTTACGAAGGACCTTTCCTATGACTGACTTAGGAAGCGCGTCCCTGAACTCTACGAGCTTTGGGGTTTTATATGCCGCTAATTTCTGTTTGCAGAAGTCCATAATCTCGTCTTCCGTGGCCGTCTGACCCGGTTTTAGAACGACATATGCCTTAATTGTCTCCCCTCGGTATTCGTGAGGTATGCCTACAGCGACCGCATCCATAACCTTGGGGTGCTGATAGAGCACCTCATCGATCTCTCTGGGATAGATGTTGAATCCGCCGGCAATAATCATGTCCTTCTTGCGATCTACTATGAACATATAACCTTCCTCGTCCGCCGTGGCGATATCTCCGGTATGGAGCCATCCATCTCTGAGTTGATTCGCTGTTTCCTCGGGGTTGTTCCAGTATTCCTTCATGATCAGGGGTCCTTTCATTATGATTTCACCAGGCTCTCCCTGTGGCACATCTTCCACTCCTTTGTCTACATCCACCAAACGCACATCATTATCAGGGAATGGGACCCCGATGCTGCCGACCTTCTTGAGGCCCAGTACTGGATTCGAAATTCCCAACGAGGTAGACTCAGTCAGGCCGTATCCCTCGCTGAAGAAGATTCCCATGTCGCGAACCTGCTGGATAAGCTCCATAGGCATAGGCGCTGCTCCCGAGTTCAACAAACCCAGTTTCTTTGCCAGGTTTAGCTCTGTGGCCTTGGGGTGGTTGATGAGGATGGTGATCAGTGTGGGTACAGTGGGGAAAAAGGTGATTTCTTCGAAATTGGCCAGGAGCCCCATCAACTCATCGAAATCAAACCGGGGAACCAGTATCTGGGTAGCACAATTGGCCATGGCCCAGTTCATTGCTACAATGTTTCCATACACATGGAAATAGGGTATCACAGCCAGCACGGAGCGTCTCTCCGGAGGAATAAGAGGCATAGTGGCACTGCCCCACAGGGAGCACTGTAAGGTGGCAGCTACTATGTTGGCGTGGGTAAGCACTGCTCCCTTGGGAATCCCGGTAGTTCCTCCAGTAAACTGAATCAGGGCAGGATCGTCCGGGGCTATCTCGACTCGTGGAACTCTCGTGTCAGAAGAGTTATCCATGAGTGTTGAAAAATGGTGCCAACCCTCCTCCAACTCCAGGTCTTTAGGTGTGCTCACACCCATCCCCGTTATATAATCGGTTACTTTAGTGACCACTATCCGGGGAATGTCCACCTCTTGAGCAACGGTCCGAATTGCAGGAAGGACAATATCAAAGGTAAACAGGGTCGTCATTCCAGTGGTTTTGATCATGGGTTTGAGTTCATCAGCGGTGTACATGGCGTTTAGATTCACCACGATAGCCCCTAAGTATAGAGTAGCCAGGTAGGCAATGACATACTGGGGGCAGTTAGGGAGATGAAGGCCTACTCTTTCTCCTTTCTGTACCCCGATGGCACCAAGCGCATTGGCCATGCGCAACGCCTGATGGCGCAACTCCCAGAAGGTTATCTCAGTACCGTAAAAATTCAGAGCTGGTTTGTCTGGATTTGTACCAGCTGAGATCTGAAGGATATCCTGAGCAGGCAGCCGGGGATAGCGAATTGTAGTAGGAACATTGTAGTCATAGTGACGATGCCAGGGCTTTGTTTCCATTGTTCCCTCCTTTTATCATTATGATTATATCTTCTTACTGTAGCATAAACAGGACAAGACCAGCCAGGTATAGCTTTCCGATTTCCCTATCTTTCTCCGACGCTGGTACGGCGTATGTAGAGGCCCCATATCAAAGATGTAAAGGCAGGGGGGGTAGTGGGCGAGTTGTTCGACAGACCTTGAATATTCCTTCCGGGCCCTGGTAGGCTCTCTTTTTCCAATCCAGGACACTATGCATAAATACGGGTATAATAGCTGGCGCCTTGGCTGGAGTATTAGAACGACCCTGTGTAATAGTTTTCTGTGGAATTCCTGGCTCGGGGAAATCAACCATTGCCAGGAAGCTAGCTGCAGAGCTTGAAAAATCAGGCAGAGTAAAACTTGTTATTTCTGACCACATTTCCGACAAAATCTATGAGCGAATTTTCAAACTTCTGAGGGAAGATTTGGGCACGGTAGATTATTTTCTAATTGATGCCACTTTTTACAAGAAACAGTGGCGGGAGAAGGTAAGAACAATAGCTGGGGAGGGAAATGTTTTGCTTTGCTATCTCCAGTGTCCACTAAGAACTTGTATTGAAAGAAATAAAAGTCGGGAGCCTTCTCTCCCAGAGAGGGTGATTCACATTATAAATAAAGAAATGGAAATTCCGGAAAATCCTGATGTTTTGATTGATACAGGCAAAGTTGAGGCAGAAAGGGCGGTAGCTCAAATTTTGGAGAAAGTGACGCAGTGGAATGGTTAGTTATATCATCTCAGCTAAGGTAGCAAAATCAGGAAGGCTGATTACTAATGAGCTTTCCTAACTTTCTTTGGTGGCGGTGATTGTCGGCACTATTTTTCGATGCTGCTAGCCCAGAAATCATTGAGCGCTGTATGTATGCCTTGTGTTTTAAGCCCCACGATCCAGACAATGTCGGATAAAGGTATATTCTGTTATCTTTGTGGCGCTTTATTTAACAACTATGGTTAAGTCGAAGGTTTCGGCTGCCTTCGCGCAGGTCTGCCAGGGTCGGCTATACTCCATAGATATGGTGCTCGTGCCTTTCTTGAGTGCCTTGAAAGTCCATATTTCTTTGCCAGGAGCACCGACCATGTCCGTGTCCTCTGGTGCCTGAAATCCGTGACCTACCTGGTCTAACACAGTTTCGTCACTAATTTCTGCCGGCTCCGACCACTGAAAGCCTGTTGAGCCGTTGGATTCCAAGGTCACTATCAATGAGCCGCCAACTGCAATTTCGACTTGCTGGCCGGAATATGAAGCATCTACAGACACTTGACTTGGGACTGGGGAACAGGCAAACAGACAAAGCGAAATAGCTACGATGGTACACAGCGACATTACCTTTGATTTCATGTTTTACCTTCTTGTTAGCTATTAGGCTGTTTAATTTTGCTCTAGCTTTGGATTCAGATTTATCTTGACTATCCCGGAAATTCTTCACCTCCAAATTTTATAGTGCGACCCTTCAGGTCTGTGTCCACAGGGATGAACCGCAAAGCATAACTTTTTGTCTAGAAAGCAGTTAGTTTTCAAGAAAAGTGAGCACAATCCGGCTAAACTTTTCGGGATACTGATACATCACACCATGGCCGCCTCCTTTAAGCTGAACAAGCCAGGCTCCGGGAATCTGCTGGGCAATAATGAAGGAATTCTCAGGAGGCATGAGTATGTCATCGGTTCCTGTGATGAGCAAGGTATCTTGCGTTATCTGCGGTAATTGGCTAAAAGTGCCATACCAACTACCCATGGCTTCGTACTGGCGCTCTACATTCTCCGGGGAACTAGTCTCCGTCGGCATAGGGAAGTATGTGCTCGGGTCAGGATGTTCCTCCAGCCACTCCTGAGGAAACAGCAGCTTGAGAAGCCTTTCTCCCTGCTCTTCAGGTGTACCTGATGTATCAACGAGCATTATCAGAACTTTGCGGCTTAGCCATATTGCTTCTTTACCTCCGCAGTAAGCGGCATACAGTATGAGTTTGTCAACCTTGTCGGGATGGTCCAGTACAAGCTGTTGAGCAATGATTGTCCCCATAGACCAACCAAGTACATGTGCACGCTCTATATTGAGAGCATCTAAAAGGCCTGCTGTATCATCTGCAAACAGCTCGATTGTGAACACCTTATCTGAAGCAGTTGTTTCCCCCATGCCACGGTTATCGAATATGATTACCTTGTAATGTGTAGCAAGCTCTTGTAACACTTCTGGAGGCCAGAGGTCCATCGTGCAACTGTAGCCCATTATCAATAGAAGGGGGTCTCCTTCACCAAACATCTTGTAGGCAATATCAATATCCCCGACGTGCACCATTTTCGTTTCTACTTTTCCTATTGTTTCTTCGCTTTTATTCACTGTGAATGAGTCAATTTTTTCTCCCTCATTGCTGATGACCGAAACAGACATTGTATTTCCCGAAATATCGAATTTAGCAAAATGATAGGCCTGGATTGCTTTGCCCACATTGCTCTGGTTGGGGGCAGGAGGGTATGGATCAGCGCCACCGCCTCCTAAAGCAAGGTACTGAATCCCGTTTACCGTGCAGCGGGCATAGTAATGATTGTGCCCCTGCACTACCACTGTCACGCCGTTGTTTTCGAACAGCGGGCAAAGGTCACTCTGGACTATTTCGTCGTTTTCGTGTGGCCCGACATCTGGGCCTTCAATTCCATAAGCGCTCCAGGCAGGGTCGTGAAACATGACGACCTTCCAGGGCTTTGTTGAATTGCTGAGGTCCTGCTCTGCCCAGGCGTATTGTGTACTTCCCTTTGTGTACTCTGCGGTATATTGGTCCAAAACGCAGACATGCGCCGGTCCATAGTCAAACGAATAGTAAAAATGCTTTGTGTCCAGATAGAGAGGATACGGCCAGTATTTCCTGTAAAGTCCCCCGGCATGCTCATAATCGGGGGTGTAAGTGTCTGTATCGAAGGTCTCGTGGTCTCCAATGGTGCCCATCACAGGGAGGCTCGATAGAAATGTCATTGTGTCCGTGTAATTTCGATTGAAATACTCGTCGTCCCAATAAGCCTCGTCCAAACCAAACGTGACAAAATCTCCTACGTGAAGGCAGAAGGTCTGGCGCTCATCAGGGTTTGTGTTTAAATCTGCCATTAACTGCGAAATTACACTGTCATGAATATCGGGATGGCTTCGCGTGTCCCCATAAGCGTAGAAGGTCAGTGATGTTGCAGATTCAGAAGGGGCTGTCAGAAAGGACCCCGGGAATTGCTCCCCGTCCACACTTACCTGATAGTAGGTTCGCGACCCTGGAGTAAGGTCTGTGATTGTGTATGAAAATTGGTGTTCATCCTCGCCCTTGCCGTTTTCCAGGACAGTCACCGTGCTATGGTAATCAGTTGTGCTACCCCACTCGATGGTCGCCTGGGCTGGTGTTCTGTCTGTTTGCCACAGGACAGTCATGCTCGTGCTGTTACCAGGATAGATGAGGTAGGGGCCTTTCCTGATTTGTGCCTGAGCGGTGGGACCTAATCCATCATGACATGATACTGCGCCGAATGCGCCGAGATACAGCACCAAAACAATGACGGAAAATGCCCTAATTCTGCTCATATGTACAACGCAGCCTTGTTATTAGATTGATGGCAAACTCAGCGCGGTTTAAGGACCAAACACAATACTGCAAACCATTCTTTTCATTCAACCACCTCCCTCCATGTTCTTTTATAGCTTCGATACAACATGCCCCACACCACTGCTAAAGCTCCATTCAGACCTGGCAGCCATTTGCTACAAGCGCTTCCCGGTAGACGGAGGGCTGCAGAGACCTATGCCGCTTTATTTAACAACTATGGTTAAGTCGAAGGTTTCGGCTGCCTTCGTGCCGTTCAGCCAGGGTTGGCTGTACTCCATAGATATGGTGCTCGTGCCTTTCTTGAGTGCGCTAAAGGTCCATATTTCTTTGCCAGGAGCACCGACCATACCTGCGTCTTCTGGTGCCTCGTATGTGTTAGCTACCTTTTCTAACACAGCTTCATCACTAATACTCACTAACTCCCACTGGAAGCCTGTTGAGGCGTTGGATTCCAAAGTCACTATCACTGAGCCGCCAGCTGCAACTTCGACTTGCTGGCCCGAATGTGAAGCATCTACAGACACTAGACTCGGGGCTGAGGAACAGGCAACGAGACAAAGCGAGATGGCGACAATCGCACAGATCAGGCCTAGCTTTGATTTCATGTTTTACCTCCTTGTTAGCTATTCTAACAATATACCTACGAAGTTCAAGGTGAAAGTTATAGTGCCGCCGGGAGACAAATCTTGCTGGCTTGATGGCGTAATGCCATCTAATACTGATGAATCGGGACCACCGGATTTGTAGTCGACGCTATAACTTCCCGTAGGACAATTAGTGAAGCTGTCGGGCACATAGGAGCCGGTTTCCATATACGGCCCGGCTAAGTAATAGATGACGTCTCCTGACCATGGTTCACCATTAAGGGTAGCCTGGACCAGCACAGTGCCCTTAGCTTGTGTTTGGAATTCCAGGGTGAAGGTTATGACACCTCCTGGAGCCAGGGTCTGTCTTGGTGCCGGGCTGATGCCCACCAATGTTGCACCGATAGGCCCACCGGAATTATAGCTGAGCGTATAAGTTCCCGGGGGTAAGTCGCTAAAGGTATCGGGCATAGAGTGGCTGGAATCCGTTACTGGACCGTGCAAGGTATAGCTAATTGTCCCTGAACCGATGGCAACCTGCCATGGTGAGCCGTCGAGGGTAGCCTTGACCATCACAGTCCCAGACTGTTGTGAATGGAAATTCAAGGTGAAGTATATAGTGCCATCGGAGGATAGCGTCTGTCTTGTCGCCGGGCTAATGCTGGCTAATGTTGCTCCCTCGGGGCCACCGGATCTATAACTGATGCTATAAGTTCCTGCAGGCAAGCCGCCAAAGCTCTCTGATACAGAATAACCGGAATCTGTTATTGGCCCATTTAAGCTGTATCTAACATTTCCCGACCATGTTGAGCCGTCAAGTGTGGCTTTAACCACTACAGTGGCAGTAGATTGCGAGTGGAAATTCAGTGTGAAGGTTATGGCGCCGCCAGAGGACAAAGTCTGCGTTGGTGACGGCGTAATGCTGGCTAGTGTTGCCCCTGAGGGACCACCGGAAGTGTAGCTAACGGTATAAGTTCCTAGAGGCAAGCTGCCAAAGCTGTCGGGTACAGAATAGCTGGAATCTGTTACCGACCCCTCTATGGTATATCTAACATGCCCCGACCATGGCGTGCCGTCAAGGATAGCCTCGACCATTACAGTGCCAGCGGGTTGCGAATGAAAATTCAGGGTGAAGGTTATGGTGCCACCAGGAGATAAAGCCTGAGTTGGCGTTGGGCTAATGCTGGATAATGTTGCTCCCTCCAGCCCACCAGAGGTATAGGTAAGAGTATAAATTCCAGAAGGCATATTACTAAAGCTCTCAGGCACAGAGGAATAGCTGGTCTGTTCATCTGGCCCGTGCATGGTATAGCTAACTGCTCCTGACCATGGTGAGCCATCGAGAGTAGCCTGAACTGAGACGGTGCCTGGGCCCGTGGGTGTTTGGAAAGACCATAGAGTTGACCAGTCTGATGTGTGCCCCGCTTTACTAGCCTTTACTCGCCAGTAGTAGGTTTGGGAATCAGTCAGTTTGCCTGAAGGTATGGTATAGCTTGGACTGCTTAAATCTGATGCATCAATAATCAGGTTCTGGAAACCACTATCACTTGCTACCTGAAGGCGATATCGAGCATCGGCCTCAGTACAACCCCAGGCTAATATTGGTTGCAGCGAGGAAACCGAGCTGCCATTTCCCGGCGATTGCAAAGTAACCTCTAGCTGTGGTGCACAGCCTGCAAAAGCAAGGAGGGCAACCAATAATAAGGGTATCAGGTATTTCGACCTCTTCAGAAAGACCAACAGATCCAGCTTGTTTGTTTTCCCAGCGACTCGCATAACCATCTCTCTACACCGTCCTTTTCTTCTTATTCTGGATTTTAGACTCCAACACGTCTAAATCTAAGTCCTGCGGTGCCTGATTGTCAATAGAGAGAACGAGTAAAATGGTCATAGATATATCGTACCGGGTGGAAACCACGCTAAGGTGATTGGCAACCAAAGCAAAGAGGGCAGGCCAACTTGACCTGCCTTCTCAAACTTCTCTGGTGGCGGGGGTTGGATTTGAACCAACGACCTTCGGGTTATGGGCCCGACGAGCTACCACTGCTCCACCCCGCGACAATGATGGGCAAGGATTGCCCATTCTTAGGGGGACCGATAAGTTTTGCGTTCAACCTGACACAGGTCAAGGTCTTGGCCATTAGTACGGCTTAGCTGAACGGATTACTCCGCTTACACACGCCGCCTATCAAGCAAGTAGTCTACTTGCGGCCTTCTCCGGCCAAGCATCCATCAAAGTAAACTCCAATGGATGCCATTTCCGGTGGGAGATCTCATCTTGGGGTGGGCTTCGCACTTGAGATGCTTTCAGCGCTTATCCCTTCCAGACTTGGCTACCCAGCACTGCTCCTGGCGGAACAACTGGCACACCAGAGGTCTGTCCATCCTAATCCTCTCGTACTAAGGACAGCTCCCCTCAAATCTCTAACGCCCACGACGGATAGAGACCGACCTGTCTCACGACGGTCTGAACCCAGCTCGCGTGCCGCTTTAATGGGCGAACAGCCCAACCCTTGGGACCGACTACAGCCCCAGGATGCGACGAGCCGACATCGAGGTGCCAAACCTTGCCGTCGATATGAACTCTTGGGCAAGATAAGCCTGTTATCCCTGGCGTAGCTTTTATCCGTTAAGCCACGGCCCTTCCACACAGTGCCGTAGGATCACTTTGCCCGACTTTCGTCCCTGCTCGACTTGTAGGTCTCACAGTCAAGCTCCCTTATGTCAATACACTCCATACGCGGTTTCCATCCGCGCTGAGGGAACCTTTGGGCGCCTCCGTTACCTTTTAGGAGGCAACCGCCCCAGTCAAACTACCCACCAGACAATGTCCTCGTCTTGCGACGAGTTAGAACCAAAACTGAACAAGAGTGGTATTTCACCGTTGGCTCCGCCGAAGCTGACGCTCCAGCTTCTCAGCCTCCCACCTATCCTACACATGCTCAGCCTAAGCCCAATGCCAAGCTATAGTAAAGCTGCCAGGGTCTTTTTGTCCTGTCGCGGGTAGAGGGCATCTTCACCCCCCTTTCAATTTCGCCGAGTCCCTCGTTGAGACAGCGCCCAAGTCGTTACACCATTCGTGCGGGTCGGAACTTACCCGACAAGGGATTTCGCTACCATAGGACCGTTATAGTTACGGCCGCCGTTCACTAGGGCTTCGGTTCAAAGCTTTGAGCTAAGGCTCTAACCTCTCCCCTTAACCTTCTAGCACCGGGCAGGTATCAGCCCCTATATCTCAGCTTTTTCGCTTTAGCAGGGACCTGTGTTTTTGTTAAACAGTCGCTTGGGCCAATTTTGTGCCCCCACCAGTAACGGTGGGCCCCCTTCTCCCGAAGTTACGGGGTTAGATTGCCGAGTTCCTTAACGAGGGTTCTCTCGAACACCTTGGGACTCTTATCCCAACCTACCAGTGTCGGTTTGCGGTACAGGTACTTAACTTTTTAGCAACGAGGCTTTTCTTGCCAGTATAGGGTCAGTTGAATCATCTCGGGTTGCCCCTCAATTTCTCCCTCCTCTCAGCTTAATACCAGAGTGGATTTACCTGCCCTGATGCGCCTTGAGTTGGGAACACACCATGTCCATTGGGTATGCTCAACCTACCTTCCTGGGTCCCCCCTTTACCTTAAAGCAAAAGCTAAGTAGCATGGGAATATTAACCCATTGTCCATCGCCTGCCCCATTAGGGTTTGGCTTAGGCCTGGCTAACCCTACGCCGATTGACGTTGCATAGGAAACCTTAGGTTTACGGTGGGCATGGTTTTCACATGCCTTTACGCTACTCATACCGACATTCTCACTTGTCACTACTCCACCTTGGCTTACGCCAAAGCTTCTCAGCCATGACAACGCTCCCCTACCGCTCCCTGATAAAATCAGGAAGCCCATAGCTTCGGTAGCAAGCTTGAGCCCCGTTATATTGTCGGCGCAGCATCACTCGACCAGTGAGCTATTACGCACTCTTTAAAGGGTGGCTGCTTCTGAGCCAACCTCCTGGCTGTTTTTGCAACACTACTTCCTTTCCCACTTAGCTTGCGTTTAGGGACCTTAGCTGATGGTCTGGGCTGTTTCCCTCTCGACTATGGGGCTTATCCTCCATAGTCTCACTCCCAGGATTACATTTATGGCATTCGCAGTTTGGTTAAGTTCGGTAACCTCACGGTCCCTGGCTTATCCAGAGCTCTACCTCCATAAATTACTTCCTGAGGCTGCACCTAAATGCATTTCGGGGAGAACCAGCTATTTCCGAGTTCGTTTGGCATTTCACCTGCACTACCCACAGCTCATCTTAGAGTTTTGCCTCACTCACAAGTTCGAGCCTCCACTCAATCTTACTTGAGCTTCACTCTGGCCATGGGTAGATCACTCGGTTTCGGGTCTGATCCATGCGACCTGCTTGGCGAACCAAGCTACGCCCTATTCGGACTCGCTTTCGCTTTGGCTCCGCAACGCAAGTTGCTTAACCTAGCCACATAGATCAACTCGTCGGTTCATTCTTCAATAGGCACGCCATCAGTCTGCCGAAGCAAACCTCTGACTGCTTGTAAGCATAGGGTTTCAGGTTCTATTTCACTCCCCTCTCGGGGTGCTTTTCACCTTTCCCTCACGGTACTGGTTCACTATCGGTCATCAGCAGTATTTAGCCTTGGAGGGTGGTCCCCCCGGCTTCCCACGGGATTCCTCGTGTCCCGTGGTACTCAAGAACACAAGCAAAGATTCCATTCTTTCGCCTACGAGACTGTTACCCTCTATGGTTGCCCTTTCCAGAAACATTGGGCTAGAATGGAATTTGGTAACTTTGTGATGGACCTTGGAATCCATCCTCCTGTGTCTTACAACCCCAAAATAGCTTAGGCTCCAAGACCACTGAGCTATTCTGGTTTGGGCTGTTCCCCGTTCGTTCGCCACTACTGAGGGAATCTCGTTGATTTCTGTTCCTCGGGTTACTTAGATGTTTCAGTTCGCCCGGTTGCCCCTCGCTGAACGCGAGTGCTCAGGGTTCACCTGAGCGGGTTACCCCATTCGGGAATCCCCAGCTAAGCTTGCTAGACAGCTCCCTGAGGCTTTTCGCAGTCTTGCCACGCCCTTCTTCGGCTGCTGATGCCAAGGCATCCACCCTATGCTCTTTCTCCCTTGACCTGCGCCAGGATGAACGCAAAACCTATTCAGTTTTTAAGGTACAAAACACAGCACTATATTACACCAGCCTTCTGGTGTCAAATAAATAAACTATTCTTTTCCTGAGCTGTGTATTACTATAATACCACTTGCGTGAAATCAAAGCAAATTTTTGGGCTTAACCCCAATGTATTCTTCTTAGGACTGGTCAGTTTTCTCACCGATGTCAGCAGTGAGATGATTTTCACCCTCCTCCCATTATTTCTGCTGAATGTATTGGGGGTGGCGACAACCGTCATTGGTTTAATTGAAGGAGTGGCTGATGCCACTGCCTCTCTGTTTAGAATCTTCAGTGGATGGCTCAGCGATAGATTAGGGAAAAGAAAAGGGCTAACTTTTTTTGGCTACGGATTATCCACTGCTGTCAAGCCGCTCATGTATATTGCTTCGACCTGGGGGATGGTGCTTGGAGTGCGGTTCACTGACCGGCTGGGCAAGGGTGTCCGAACCGCTCCCCGGGATGCCCTGGTGGCAGATTCGGTAACTCCGGAGCAAAGGGGGAAGGCTTTCGGACTTCACCGCGCCATGGATACCTTCGGCGCCGTTGTGGGCATTATTGCAGCAGCAGTCGTTGTTTTTCTGTGGCAGGGTGGGACCCTGGAGCTCAGTCGAGCTACTTACCAGCAGTTGGTTTTGATTGGCATTATCCCTGCAGTGATAGCTTTGTTCATGTTTTTCTTCGTTACAGAACGGGAGAAAAAAGCAACACCACGAATTCCCGTTCCTACAAGCAAAGTAGGAAAACTTACATTCGGGTTAGATAGACGGTTCTGGATTTTCCTGGGCATTATCTTTTTATTCACACTGGGCAACTCCAGCGATGCCTTCCTCATCCTTCGGGCACAGAACCTGGGCAATTCCGTTCTTTATATACTTCTGATGCTGGTGCTGTTCAATTTTGTTTATGCTTCCTTATCCACGCCAGCGGGAATATTGTCCGACAGGTTGGGAAGGAGGCGCATTATCCTTCTAGGCTGGTTGATTTATGCCCTGGTTTATCTTGGCTTTGCCCTGACCTCTGTTTCGTGGCAGATATGGATATTATTTGGATTTTACGGAGTTTATTACGGATTGGCGGAGGGGGTATCCCGTGCCTTTGTGGCTGATTTAGTGCCTGAAGAGAGAAGAGGGACGGCTTATGGTCTGTTTCATGGCATAGTGGGGGTTACTTTGCTTCCGGCAAGCCTGATTGCTGGCTATCTGTGGCAGGTGGTTAATCCAGCGGCTCCCTTCTTCTTCGGCGCCATTATGGCTTTCCTGGCGATGATAGGATTCTGGGTGCTGGTCAGGGAGTGACATTCACGCTCCGTTGGTCATTGCCAGCCATCTTTTTCTGTCATTGCGAGGTGTAGTTTAAAAGTGTAGTTGCCCAATTTATTGGGCAATTGTGCCTGATGAATCAGGCAACTACAAAATCTGGAGGCGAAGCAGCTTACGCTGACACCCCTGTGGTGGGAATCTCATTCGTTAGCCAACAGACCAAATTTCAAGACTGTTTTGGTCATTTGGATTTTGAACATTTGATATTGTTTAGAGGTTCGGATTTAGGATTTAGAATTTCTGCTCCCCTTTTATTCTAGAATTATGTTATCTATCAGTCTTGTTTTGCCTATTGTGACGGCTAAGGAGGCTAGAGCGGGACGGGCAATTACATCTAGCTCCTCTAATGTATTGGCATCGGCGATGCTGACATAGTCGGTTCGGGCTAGTGGCTCCTTCTGGATAAGCGTGGTCATTTGGTGTCGGATTTTATCGGCATCCTTCTCACCGTTTTGCCACAATTCCCTGGCAAGGGAAAGAGCTCTAAATAGGGCAATAGCTGCCTGGCGTTCTTCAGCATTAAGATAAATATTACGACTGCTCATAGCGAGTCCGTCGCTTTCCCTCACCGTAGGTACAACTATGATTTCCAGGTTCATGTTTAAATCAGAAACCATTTTCTTGATCACCACCGCCTGCTGAGCATCCTTCTGCCCGAAGTAAGCTCTGGTCGGCTGGATGATATTGAATAGCTTGGCACAAATTGTAGCTACTCCGCGAAAATGCCCTGGGCGAGAAGCACCTTCAAGTCTTTCAGTTACCTTCTTCACATCCACCCAACTGCTAAATCCCGAGGGATACATTTCCTCCTCGGAGGGAACGAAAACGATGTCTACCTTCTCCCTTTCCAGTAGCTCAAGGTCACGATTGAGGTCTCGAGGGTAATCCTCGAAATCCTCACCGCGTCCGAACTGGGCAGGATTGACGAAGATGCTGACTACAACTGAAGGGTTCTCCTTTCTGGCTTGCCTTACCAGGCTTAGATGACCTTCGTGGAAATAGCCCATGGTGGGCACGAAGCCAACAGGGGCAGCAAACTGGCGCCTTAGGTTTCTTATTTCGGAGACTGTTTCTACTACTTGCATTTTCACCCTCACCTTGATCCTCTCCCATCAAGGGAGAGGAAATCCAATGAGCTTGCTTCGCTTTGCTCGCAATGACAGCGGAGGGTGCTCGCGATGACTCTTCTTATTGTCATTGCGAGGCACGTCTTCCTTTTGTAGCACGACCCTGAAGGGTCGTGCACGGGGCTAAAGCCCCGCACTACATTTTTTATTTTTGCTCTGTCATTTTGAGTTTTGCTTCCCTGAGATTGCTTCGCTTTGCTCGCAATGACAGCGGAGGGTGCTCGCGATGACTCCTCTTATTGTCATTGCGAGGCACACGGTGCCGAAGCAATCTCATCGCTATTTGCCTCGAGGCTTCTTCACTTTGCTCACAGTGGTAGTAGTGCCGGTGTCGGCAATCATCCCGCTGAGGATGCTTTCGTCCATGGTGTAGCTCTGCTTCATGGTGGGGAAGCTGCAGGTTTTGACCTCGGTTACATAATCAGTGACAGCTTTCTTTATGCTATCAGCCAATTTGACATACCGTTTAGCGTGTTTAGGAACGAAGTCGGAGTAAAGTCCAAGCATGTCGTTAATTACCTGGACCTGACCATCGCAGTCGGGCCCGGCGCCAATACCGATGGTGGGGATGGATAGCTTCTTGGTGATCAATTTAGAAAGTGCCGCCGGGACGCATTCCAAAACAACTGAGAAGGCACCTGCCTGCTGTAATATTTGAGCATCTTCAAGCAACCTTTTAGCTGTCTCGGCAGTTTGCCCTTGCACTTTGTAGCCACTGAGTTGATATACTGACTGTGGTGTAAGCCCGATATGACCCATAACCGGTATGCCACAATCGATAAGGCGTTTCACTGTTTCGGCAACAACTTCACCACCTTCAAGCTTGACCGCCTGTGCTCCGCCTTCCTGGATAAATCTTCCCGCATTATACAGAGCATCTGAGACATTAATGTGGTAGGTCATAAATGGCATATCGCCTACTACCAAGGCCTTGTTAGCACCTCTAACTACAGCCTTGGTGTGATGAATCATTTCGTCCATGGTCACCGGAATGGTCGAATCATAGCCCAACATCACCATTCCCAGGCTGTCCCCAACGAGTATTAAAGGTACACCAACTTCATCAACGATTTTGGCAGTCATGTAATCGTAGGCGGTAAGCATGGGTATTTTTTCTTTCCTTTGTTTCATTGCTTTTATTTCGCTGATAGTAACTCGCATCGTATCCCCCTTTCTATTTCATAGTTAGCAGGTCTTCTACCCATTCTTTCCCTTTCATCTCAACAATCCTGTTATTTTTATCCACATAAACCATCTTGGGGATTACATTTATGGCTTCATCATCGGCGACATGGGAGTAGGAGAGGATAATAACTATGTCTCCTTTAGCAGCAAGCCTGGCAGCGGCTCCGTTGATGCAAATTGTTCCTGAGTTTGGCGCAGCTTCAATGGCATAGGTACTAAATCTGGCGCCATTATTAATGTTCAGTACCTCTACCTGCTCATAAGGCAAAATGTCGCTTGCCTCCATGAGGGATCTATCTATGGTAATGCTGCCTTCATAATCGACATCAACCTGGGTAACCCGGGCGCGGTGGATCTTGCCTTTCAACATAGTTCTCATTGGCTACCTCCCTTACTATTTGTGAACAAGGTCTTTAGTTCTCTAGCTTTATGCTCATTGATTTTCCCTTTCTCCAGGGCAGTAGGAATAGTGTAAAGCCCTAGCTGTTTGTAAACAGCAAGCAACGAGGGATTTTTGTCTTTGAGGGCGGTCAGATGCTTGCTTATGGTGCCCAGATCGCCGCGGGATATAGGTCCGGTGAGGCAATCGGGCAAACCAATATTACCAATGTTATTCACTGTTCCTTGTAACAAGGGGATGAGAGCTCTGGTTGCTTTTTCCGGGGGCACCCCGAACGTTTGCCATAAATCTGTAGCTAGTTTGACTAAGGTCACCATGTAATTACAGGCAAAAACGGCTGCGGCGTGATAAATCACCTTATCTCCTGGCTTGAGTTCTATCCATTCGCCAGCCAGGAGGGAAGTCAGTTCTTTAAGCGTTGAAAGAAGAGGTTCCTCAGCTTCCAGGGCGAAGGTGGAGCCGGGGAGGTTTTCTACAGCTTGTTTAATACTTGCAAAAGTTTGTAGTGGATGGAAGGAACCTGGATTAGCACCTGCCTGCTTAGCTGAGTTGAGAACATCAAGTGAATGAGCACCACTGCAATGCACCACACTTTCCCCGGGATGCCAGTGGACTTCATTAGCTACTTCTGCGATGGCGTCGTCAGGAGTGGTAATAAAGATTAACTCGGCGACATCAGCCACCTCCTGCGGTGATGAATAAGGGTAACAATGGGGGAGGGAACTGGCCAGCCTTTCTGCTGAGGTTAAGCTCCGGCTGGATACTGCAATTATTTTGGCCCCCTTCTTGGAAAGCCTTGTTGCCAGAGCTGTTGCTACGGTCCCTGCGCCAATAAACCCAATCTCTAACATGATGTTGCTACCTCGCTGGCGGATATGCCTGCCATTGTTTCGGATTTAGTTATCGCTCTAACTATTGCAGTGGACATCACCTCAGCGGCCATTAGACCGAGCAAGGTGAGGTCACATTTCTTCTCTCCCAGGGAAAGGGTGAAGATTACATCGCCATCAAACATGGTAAGGTAAGGGTCAACAGTGCGAGCTATGCCCGCTCCTGCCATCTGCGCCAGCTTGTTTGCCTGTGCCTTGTCAAGCTGAGCGTTAGTGGCCACCACAGCGATTGTGGTGTTGGGCAAGAAGCCTGCTCCTTTGAATTGTGCGTCCTTCAACAGTTCTGAAGTGCTCCAAAAACCGTCTCCATCAGCACGATGGGGACCAGCGATGATTTCCCTTGTTTTGGGGTGGATAACGTCTCCAACGGCGTTTTCCACTACCAGGGCAGCTACTATAACATCGCCTACTTTCTGACTGGCGGTTCCCAAGCCACTTTTGGTGGCTTTATCTATGCCGAGAATCTTCCCCACCGCTGCTCCAGTTCCTGCGCCGACGCATCCTTCAGGGACTTCTCCATCAGTGGCAGCGAGGCAAGCTTGATAGCCATCAACAGCGTCAGGCCTTGCCTTTGGGTCGCCCACCACTAAATCGTAAATAATAGCTGCGGGAACGATGGGAACCTTGCCAGCAATGGTCTGGTGACCGATTTCTCGCTCCTCAAGGTATTTCATGACACCGCCGGCTGCTTGTAGACCGAAAGCACTGCCTCCACTGAGAAGAATGGCGTGGACTTTTTCCACCAGGTTTCCAGGGCGAAGTACATCAGTCTCCCTTGTCCCCGGGGCTGAGCCGCTAACATCGACTCCGGCTACCGCTCCCTGTTCACAGAGAACAACGGTGCAACCGGTCATCCCTTCTCTATCGGTATAGTGCCCTACCTTGATTCCGGAGACATCCGTTATACTGTTATACATCGCCGACCAAAAAAGCCCTCCTGGCAAAACCAAGAGGGCCTTTTATACCTTTTCTTACCGTCCCGGTCACTGCCGATCCGAGCGGATACCGCCAAATCTTATTATATTTAAGCTCACCGCTATGTTTGTCGGTGGCAATTCTCCAACATAACACATTTTTTGAAATGCGTCAATAGCCGCTACTTTGAAATGGTTGATGGCACATTGGCTTCCCTCCTTGCTATTGCGAGGCACGCCTTCCCCTGTCATTGCGAGGAGTGATAGCGGTTCTGAGGCAGAGCCGAAGCAAACCAGAGTGAGATTCCTCGTTTTACTCGGAACAAGCTCCGCAATCTCCAAGTTGAAGCTCTAAATACGAAGCACTAAATCTCGAACAATATTAAAAATCAAACATAAAAAGTCAAAATGACAAACTAAAATGTAAAAACCTTCCTCATTTTGATCTTTGACTTTTGACTTTTGCTTTCCTGGGATTGCCACGCTTCGCTCGCAATGACTCCTCTTATTGTCATTGCGAGGAGTGATAACGACGAAGCAATCTCATACCCTGCGGGGATTGCTTCGCGGAGCCTGTCCTGAGCGAGATTCTTCCCCTTCGGTTCCTTCCTTTCGTCAGGACTCAGGGTCAGAATGACAAGGAGCGAAGGGCTCGCAATGACAGGGGGAAGGTGCTCGCAATGACATGAAAGGGCTGGCAATATGGAAGGTTGTCAACTTATCACTCATCAAGTTATCATCATTAGGTGTTTGCTGAGGTTTAGGATACCTGAGTGGGGAGTTAAAACAAAAGGAAATAATCTAGGCGACAGGAGGGATGATGTTAGCGTTGGAAGGGATTAAGATTCTCGATTTATCGGGGCTTGTGCCTGGTGCTTTTTGCACCATGATACTGGGAGACTTTGGTGCTGAGGTGATTAAGGTTGAGATGCCCACCCCTTCCCCACTTGCTGGAGGGGGACCTTCCCCGAAAGGGGAGGAGAGAAGGGCTGAAGCAGCTTACTTTGGTTATAATCGCAATAAGAAGAGCATAGGGCTCAATCTCAGGTCGGATAAAGGGCGTCAGATATTCTACAGTTTGGCACAGCAAGCAGATGTTATTATCGAGGGTTACCGACCCGGAGTGGTGAAGCGCTTAGGGGTGGATTATGACGCGGTAAGCAAGTTGAATCCTGAAATAGTATATTGTTCGCTTAGTGGATATGGTCAAGATGGTCCTTATCGTAATTTTTCGGGGCATGACATTAACTATATCTCTCTGGCCGGGGTTCTTGGCTTAATGGGTCCGCCAGGTGCTCCGCCGGCTGTTCCAATGAATCTAATTGCTGATCTTGCTGGCGCGTCTTTATATGGAGTCATCGGTATTCTGATGGGTTTGCTCGCCAGAAATAAAACGGGCAAGGGGCAATATATAGATGTAGCTTACATGGATGGAGCCTTATCTCTTCTGGGTGAGTTTGCCGTGCCCTATTTCCTTGCCGGAGCGGTTTCCCGGAGGGGAGAAACGGTGCTCCACGGTGTCTACCCTTATTACGGGGTATATGAAACCAAGGACGGCAAATATATCACCATTGGCTGTTTTGAACCTCATTTCTGGGAAAGCCTGTGCAAATTATTTGGTAGGGAGGACTTTATCCCATACCATTTTTCCGTCATCCACCTTCTGGGCAAAGCGGAGGATAAAAAATGGGATGAGATACGCTCTTTCCTGGAACAGACTTTCTTGACCAAGACCAGAGACGAGTGGTTTGAATTGCTAACCGAAAAGGATATCCCTGTGGGGAAAGTCTATACGCTGGACGAGGTTTTCTCTGACCCTCAGGTAATTCATCGTCAAATGGTAGTAGAGGTGGAGCATCCTACTTTAGGCAAAGTCAGGCAACTGGGCATAGTGCCCAAGCTATCAGATACCCCGGGAAAAGTGAGGAACCTGTCTCCTCTTCTTGGTGAGCATACCGACGAAATATTATCAGGTTTGGGCTACACCAGGGAGGAGATTGACAAGTTGCGACAGGAAGGAGTAATTGGTTAATCAGGATGGAGAAATGCGTTTTTTGTGACATCGCTGCCGGCAAAATACCCAGTGATATTATTTATCAGGACGAGGATTTTCTTGCTTTCAGGGATATCCACCCCCTGGCTCCTGTTCACATAGTGATAATCCCTAAAGCTCATATTTCATCTCTAGCTGAAGTTGGTGAACGGCAGGAAGGGCTTATGGGACGCCTTGTATTGTTAGCAGTGAAACTGGCTGAAAAGGAAGGGATTGCTGAGAAGGGCTATCGCCTGGTGATAAATTGTGGGTCTGAAGGGGGACAGATTATTCCCCATCTTCACCTTCATCTCCTTGGAGGCCGGAAGTTAGCTGACCAGCTTGGCTAAGTCAAGGAATTTAGTTTAGCTGTTACCTCTTGTATCGCTTCATCAGGAGTGGATGCTCCGGCGGTAATGCCGATGCGATGCTTGCCAGTGAGCCATGATTTCTGTATATCCTCCGCTGTTTCTACCAGGTGAGTTTCCACAATGGCGGAGCAAGCTTCGGCAAGTCGTTTGGTATTAGCACTGTTGCGTCCTCCTATTACTATGATGAGCTGGCTTTTTCGGGCTAGCTTTGTTGCTGTTTCCAGCCTCGCCTGTATTGCCTGGCATAGCGTGTTGACGATGCGTATCTCAGTAGTTTTCGAGATAAGAGTGGAGATAAGCTGAGAGGTGAAACGTGTGAAAGAAGCTTCGTTTTGAGTGGTCTGGGAGATTATGCCGAGGCGGGATGATAGTAGAGATTGCTTCTCTTTGCTCGCGGTGACATTGTCCTGGGCGGCAGTGATAATTTGTTTCACGCTAAGGGCAGCTATCCCTTTTCCCTGTGTCCAACCTAGCAGCGCCTTTACTTCGGAATGTTCTTCCTCTCCGAAGATAATGATAGTGAAGTCATCCTGGGCTAGTTTAGCGGCAGCCAGTTGAGCTCTTTTCACTATGGGACAGGTGACATCAATGATGTGGAGCTTGCGAGCTTCCATTTGCGATACCGTATCAAGGCTCACCCCGTGAGTGGGTATGGCGACAACTTTCCCCGTTGTTTCCTCCAGGCTAGCTATCATGTTCACGCCTGCTTTGTGGAGATGTTGCACCAATCGTTGATTATGTGCCACCGGCCCGAGTGTCTCCACCTTTCCATATTTGCTTGCGGCTTGGGTCAATAGCTTTATTGCCCGCCTTATGCCGAAGCACAACCCGATTTCCCGAGCTACTTCAATCTCCATGTTTGGCATAGACACCTTGATATTCAGGGGGGAGGAGGGCAGCTATTCCGTGCATCATCAAATCGGCTAGCGCTTTCCTCTGTGGCTTGGTTAGCTTGCCCTCGGCTTGTGGGAGATAGAAAGGTTTCCCGATATTAATGACTATGCGGGGATGCTTCCACAGCCAGCTTATGCCATGAATCTTATCCGTGCCACTGATGCCTACGGGAAGGATGGGGATGTGCATTCGTGAAGCAATCACGGCAAGACCAGGTTTACCGGCCTGGAGTTTTCCCTGGTGGCTTCTTTTCCCTTCAGGGAATATCCCGATAACCGAGCCTTTGTTCAGCGTTTGTTCAACTTGTTGGAGCAATCCTTTGATATCGCTCAATGTGCTTTGACGGGGTATTGACAGAGCTCCTGCCCAGCGGAGGAGAGACCCCAGCACAGGATAGTGGAACAGCGGCTCTTTAGCGATAAAAGTTATCCACCGCGAGACGCCGAACAACAGCAATTCACCATCGATGACATGCACGTGGTTGGCGACCACGATAAGCGGGCCGGATGAAGGCACATTTTCCCTTCCTCTAACTTCCCAGGAGAGGAAAATATGGTATAACGGCTTAATGATAGTTACTACAATCTTTTGAGAGCGGGCCATTGCTTTGTTGCCAGGGAATATATTTTATCAACTACCTGCTCCAGGGGGATTTTTTCGGTATCGATGATTACAGCATCGCTGGCCGGTTTAAGCGGGGAGATAGAGCGCGTGAAGTCGGCTTCATCTCGCTTCTTCAGGTCAGCAAGTATAATCTCATGACTTATCTTCCCCCTTTTCTGTGATAGTTCTTTGTAGCGCCGAAGAGCTCTTTGTTCAACTGAGGCAGTAAGGAAGACCTTCAGTTCAGCTTGTGGCAAAACCACCGTGCCGATATCCCTTCCTGCCATTATTATTCCGCCTTGCTGAGCTACCATTCGCTGCACTGCTACCATTGCCCGTCGCACCCCAGCTACCTTTGCCACTGTGGCGACCTTTTCATCCACTTCAGGCTGGGTTGGCTCAGCGGAGACATCGCGGTCATCAATGAGCAGGGAGAGTCTCCCCTTATTGTTGGGAACAAAATCAAACCTGGTTGTCCCTGCTAATCCGGAAAGCTTATTTTCGTCTTCCAGAGGAATGCCTGAATTGATTGCTTTCCCGGTGAAAGCGCGATACATAGTGCCTGTGTCGAGGAAAAAATAGCCCAATCGTTGAGCAAGTAAAAGGCCCACACTGCTCTTGCCCGCTGCTACGGGACCATCTATAGCAATTAATCTTGGCTTCAAATTCCTATTTCATCATCTTATATCTCGAAACAAGCTGTCAAGAGTCCCTTCCCTGCATGTCATTGCGAGCCCCTTCACTTCGTTTGGGGTCAGGGTGACAGAATAAGGATGTCATTGCGAGCCCTTCACTTCCTGTCATTCTGAGGGTAGCGAAGAATCTGGTGCAGCTCGGGGTGAACTCCGCGACCGAAGAATCTCTTTTAGACCCTTCCCTTTCACTTCGTTCAGGGTCAGGGTAACAGAATAAGGATGTCATTGCGAGCGAAGCGTGTCAATCCGCTAGTCAGCTTGTCATTGCGAGCGAAGCGTGTCAATCCGCTAGTCAGCTTGTCATTGCGAGCGAAGCGCGGCAATCCCGGCGGGGTGTGAGTTTGAGGAGCCTGTTCCGAGCGTAAGCGAGGAATCTCATTGAGTTTGCTTCGGCCTCGCCTCGCAACCGCTACCGCTCCTCGCAGTGACGGTTAGAGTTGCTAAACGCACTTAACTGTCGCTTTTTCCGTTTTCTCTCCGTCCATTTATATATCCAGTCAGGGTAACGTTTAACTGGTTTATGGTATTGCCGGCACCACCTCTGAATAGTCCGGCGGGGTATTTGCATTAAGGCGGAAAAGGTTCATTTTCCCCATTTAAATTTCACCCAGAAGGCGTAAACAGGACAGATGATTCCCGCTTTAATGCCTCTCTTATTTGCATTGGCTTAAAAGGCAAATAAGAGCAAATATGAATATGAGATTATAGTTATTGCCGCTGGTAGTGACCATGAAACTGCGGAAATCGCTAAAAGATGAAATGTGTCATATATTCAGCACGAGGGAAATTTGCCTCATATTGCGATCCCTATTATGATTCGTTCGAGATAGAATGCATAGTAAAAGCAAAAAAACGAGTAAATCCATGATTGGAGGAATCCTCACAATAATCTCCGGAACCCTTGCTTCATTAGGAGTTGTTAATTATGCTATTGGGCTTAGCCATGTAAGAGGACTTGGTAAGGGAGATATACCTCCGTTTGTGCCAAGCATTATCTTTGGAGTACCTATTCTGTCAATTATTATTGGAATTCTCGCTTTGATAGGAGGAGTTCTTGCCGTGCGAAGGAAGAAGTGGGGGTGGTCTCTTGCTGGTTCAATTGCGGCAGCCTTGTCGGTTATTCTACTGGGTATACCGGCAATAATACTGATAGCTCTATCTAAAGATGAATTTAGCTAGCAGTTTCAGGAGGTTAAGAGCAATTATTTGCTCCTGATACTTCCGTTAGAATACAATCTTCGAGTGAATTAACAATATGGCTTTTTGTGCAATACCAAGCTTGTCTATTAGTGGCGCGGAAAGTGTATATCCAATTCATCTTCATTCTCATCATCATTACTGATAAGCAATAGCAAACTTGTTTTAAAGGCAGATAAGCCGTGACCTCCCGAGGCGAAGTTATCTTGAGGCTACAATATATCCAGCGATGCGAATTAGAAAACCACCGACAAGGATGAGTGGGGTGGGTTGCTGGGCTAGAAAGAGAAAGCCGAAAACCACGGCGCTTGCGGGCTCCAAATAAGTGAAAACTACTGCCTTCTGAGCCTTTACCATTCCAAGGCCTTTGAGGTAGAGTGTAACGGCAAATCCTGTGTTGAAGACACCCAAAACCAGCAGAAGTATCCATGAAGCTAAATCTGGTGAAAAATCAATGCCTATCACGAAGGGAAAGAGGAAAAATGAAGCTACAGAGTAAGAGTAAAATGCTACAACTTGACTTGAGAAGCTGGATAAAGCCCTCTTAGACACAATGATGAATCCTGCATAGGTGGGGCCGGTAAGTAGCCCCAAAATTACTCCTAATAGGTTAAGGTCATTAAGGCCGTTAATCTGAAGGTTCTGCTGATATGAAATAAACACTATCCCTGCCACGGATATGGCTAATGCAAACAGGGTAGATTTCTCAAGTTTCTCGTTAAGAAATAGGGGGGCAAGTAAAGCTACAAAGATGGGTGCCATGTAGTTTAGCAAGACCGCGTTGGCGATCGCGATGAGCTTCATCGAATAGAAAAGCAACGCCCAGCACAAGGCGAGCAGAAAGCCTAAACTCAGCATAATCCTCCAAGATCTAGCAGCCCTCATCACTTCAGGTTTTCGAGTCAAAAGTACTACAGGCAGGAGGGTGAGGCTGGCAAATAAGACCCTAAAGAAAGCGACAGTGTGCGCGTTGTAGGGGAGCCAGTTTACAATTCACCATTAGAGCCCCAGATGATAGCTGCCGTAGCCACGTAGGAGTATCCCAAGAACTTTGAATTGAATTGTTTCAGCACAACTACTCCGGTTTTATGAAGCTGGAAAGAGACATTCTCCATTATACACTATAAGTTATCGCCGTCACTTTTGTGCAAAGTTATAAAGTTGTAGCCTTAGTCAAGGGGTTGAGCCTTCGGCTGTTGGCAGAATCGCAAAACAGGCTGGACTCGAAGGCGTCCGCTTTCATGACCTCAGGCATACCTTCGCCAGCCTTATGTTACTACGTGGGGCAAAGCCTAAAGTAATCAGTGAGGCGCTAGGTCATGCCTCAGTAGCCTTTACAATGGACGTTTACAGCCATATAATTGAGGGGATGCAAGAGGATGCTATGGCGTTACTGGATGAAGTGCTGCCTCCAGGGGTAAATAATGGGGTATCTCAAAAAAATAACGCCAATAGCAGACATAATGTCTCGTAAAAACTAAAGATTAGCTTTATATGCCAGCGTAGCTCAGGGGTAGAGCAGCGGTTTCGTAAACCGCAGGTCGGGGGTTCGAATCCCTTCGCTGGCTTGGAGGCGAAATGAGCAAATTGGTTGACAAGTTGGGCCGTTTTTCTAAATCTTCTCCCCAAATGGGCTTTCGTCTTGCTGGCTCTAAATCAACAGCGCCGACGATGTTGCTTATCGCTGGCATAAAAGATGGGGATGTTGCTGAAGCTAAAGCAATAGCTGGTAACGATGTGGATGCTGGGCTGATATTTGAGCCAGTAGAGGGTGGTAAGCTGAAGCAGATAGCTGAAGCTATGGGGAATACTCCCCTCGGCGTGTTTCTCGGTGAAGGAAGCAACATTGCGTTAGCTGAAATTGATACCTCGGGTGGTGACTTCGTTGTTTTTGACGTGAAGGCGCCGGTAGAGACACTGGAAATAAAGGGATTGGGAAAGTTTCTCGCTGTAGAGATGTCTTTGGAATACGATTTGCTCAGACCCATTGGCGAGCTTGAGGTTGATGGTGTGCTTATCGTTAATCGGGAGCTGAGCATCAGTATTGAACACTTGCTCTTTTGTCGCCGTTTCGGCGCTTTAATGACCAAGCCGCTGTTAATAGAAGTAGCTCCGTCGGTGACCAAGTCTGAAATTAACAGTCTATGGGAAGTGGGCATAGATGGCATAGTTGCTTCTCCATGGCAACCTGAGCAGCTTTCGAGATTGCGGGAGGCGATTGCTGATTTACCGCGGCGAAGAAAGCGGGAGAAAGGAGAAATTGGTGTGACACTTCCTCATTATGCTAGTATGCCTGCCGAAGAAGAAGAGGAAGAAGAAGAAATCTAGCCGTATGCCATTACGTGGGTTTTTGCTGTCATCGCGAGCCCTTTGCTCCTTGTCATTTTGACCCTGAGTCCTGACGAAAGGAAGGAACCGAAGGGGAAGAATCTCGCTCAGGACAGGCTCCGCGAAGCAATCTCGGTGGAGAAGATTGCGTCGTGGCTAGTGCTCTTCGCAATGATATGATAAGCACATTGTACTTTACAATTTGAAAAGGGGATTATGGAGACGAGCCTAGGGTTATTCTTACTATCTGTGGCTGTGATTTCCCTTACAGGGGTGATGCTTCCCGGCCCGATGACCGCAGCCACAGTAGCTAAGGGTTACCGAAATAAGAATGCCGGTGCCTTAATCGCCATAGGTCACGCTGTAATTGAACTGCCGCTGATCGCGGCAATTTATCTTGGGGTGGGGCATTTTATTGGTTTACCAGTAGTGGTAAATGGGATATACATTGCCGGAGGGGTGGCGCTGTTTTACCTTGGTTTCCGAATGTTTCGCACTGCCGGTGATGCTCCTGATCAAGTAGGAGGTTTCCCTGCCAGCTCTGTGGTCACTGGCATCGTGGTCACGGGGACCAATCCTGCCTTCTATGTGTGGTGGGTTACCCTGGGTGCTGCGTTAATAGCCGGTGCTGCCCGTTTTGGCGTTGTCGGTATTGTTCTTCTTGCTGTGGTGCACTGGCCTTGCGATTTAATATGGAGCGAGTTTCTTTCTATGGGCACTTTTAAGTCGCGAAAGTGGTGGACGGGAAAGGTGCAACGAATTGTGTTCAGTGTTTGTGCTCTGATTTTGCTTGGCTTCGGAGCGTGGTTCGTGTTTTCCGGTTTGTCGAATTTGTAATGCCCCTCCCTCAAGCTACCTCCCGCCATATTTGCCCGGGAGAACTCTAATCTTCTCCTTGGAAAGAAAACTCTAAATACTAAATCCGAAATGCTAAACAATATCAAATGACCAAAATGCAAATAACCTAGCTCCGGATTTTGTAGTTGCCTGATTCATCAGGCACAATTGCCCAATAAATTGGGCAACTACACTTTTAAACGGGGATTGCTTCGTCGCTACCGCTCCTCGCAATGACCAAAGGGGGTACGCCTCGCAATGACCAAAGGAGGTATGCCTTGCAATGACCAAAATTGGCTGTGATTTAGGGGACGAGCTGGGTGGCCTGGAAATATTTCCCCTCTGTCTTTACTGAAGGGGCGATGACCATTCTTGCGTCGTGCATCTCTTTTATTGTTCGGGCGCCGCAGACACCCATTCCAGTGCGAAGAGCGCCAACCAGATTCTGTGTGCCATCGGTGACCGAAGTGGGACCAAGCAGGATTTGCTGTAAAGCTGCTTTACTCCCTACCTTGACTCTTGTGCCTCGAGGCAATGCTGGATGGGGGTGAGACATTCCCCAGTGGTAGCCCTTTCCCGGTGCTTCCATAGCCTGGGCTAAAGGGGAGCCAAGCATAACTGCGTCAGCGCCAGAGGCAAATGCCTTGCATAGGTCACCTCCGGTGCGGATACCTCCATCGGTTATCACTGAGACATATTTGCCGCTTTCCTTAAAATTGGTCTCTCTGGCTGCAGCGCATTCAATGGTGGCAGTTACCTGGGGCATCCCCACGCCAATCACCTCCCTGGTGGTGCAGGCAGCACCGGGACCAACACCAACGAGAATGGCATCTATCCCTGTTGTCATCAGCTCAAGTGCGGCGGAGTAGCTACAGCAGTTGCCCACAATGACGGGCAAGGATATCATCTGGCATAGCTCTGACAGGATGAGACCTTTATAGCTCTTGGAGATATGGCGGGCGGTAGTGACCGTTGATTGCACCACGATGACGTCAACCCCTGCCTCCTTAACTACAGGGGATAATCTTTTGGTATTTGCTGGTGTGAGCGACACTGCACAGATGGCGCCCGCTTTCTTAATCGTCTCGATTCGTTCTCCGATAAGTTTCTCCTTTATGGGTGCGGAATAGATTTTCTGAAGCAAAGCAGTGGTCTCGCTTTCCGGAGCACGGGCGATCTGGGCCAGAATTTCATCGGGACTTTCATATCTTGTCTGAATCCCCTCGAGGTTGAGCACAGCCAGACCGCCGAGCTTGCTGTATTCGATGGCGAAAGATGGGTCAACTATGCTGTCCATAGCCGAGGCTAAAATGGGAATGGAAAAGGTCAGCTCTCGCAGTTTGAACTCGATATCAGTCTGGTCAGGGTTGATGGTCACGTCTCCGGGGACAAGGGTGACTTCATCAAATCCGTAGGCTCGTTCCAACTTTTTAATTTCGGGCATATTAGGGCAGAATATACCGCTGGAGATAGGCGAAGTCAAGGAGAAAGAGCAGTCAGCGATCAACAGTCAGCGGTTAGCTAATGGCTGATAGCTGAAAGCTGATGGCTAAAAGCTACTGAACTGTCATTTTAACTTTTTATCTTTGATTCTAAAAATCAGGCTCCGGGCTTTGATTTGGCGTGTTATAATTAGCCCGCTCATGTCTTATAGCATTCTCGTCAGGCAAAGAACGCCTTACCATTTTGTGGGGAGCTGTCCTTCTGTTCCTGAGGCACAGGGGGAAGGCAAGACCTTTGATGAATGTCTGGGTAACACCAGGCAGTCGGTGGAGAGGTGTCTGGAAGAGAGGAGAAAAAACGGGAAAGAAATCCCTGAAGAAGAGCCTTCCCCGCATGTGATGCTGGTATATAGCTGAGAGTGGTATAATAATATTGGTGGAGGTAATAACATGTTAAGGAATTATACTGCGAAATACACAAAGATAAGCTCTGGCTATTTAGGTCAGTTGGTTGAGTGGCCTGAGGTAATTACAGAAGGGAAAACTATAGAGGAATGTAGGGAAATGCTCAAAGATGCTTTACATGAAATGGTATTGGCATATCAACAACAAGGTAAAGAAATTCCACCTGGCGGGGGGCTTCTTGAACAACTGCTGGTAGAAGCATAAGGTGTCTGTAAAGCGTCGTGATTTGATAAGATACCTCGAAGAAAATGGCTTCTATTTGCTGCGGGAAGGTGGTAAGCATTCTATTTACACAAACGGTCCAAAGACCATACCCGTTAAGAGGCATCGCTTGTTTGATAGAATAACAGCTAATGTATTGTGTAAGGAAGCCGGACTGAAACCTAAATACTAGCTACCATAGCTGTTATCACATAGGTTATGTACATTCCGCCCAGTCAGTGTCATCATAGTTGACTAACTTGAGTGTGGCTACAACGAAGAGACCGCCGCCGGTCGAGATAGCAATAAGCTATCCAACTAAAGTAATCCCAGCCTGTTCTTGGGCTGATTTGGCTTGCAAGCTATTCACTTTTTAGTGATTTTCAATTCTAAGTCTATCTTGTATCTCTCATGGTTGTGGATGTCAATGTGTGGCTGTAGCTGAAATTTCAGCCGTTACCTCATGGCAGACTTCCTTCATTTGTCATTGCGAGCCCTTCGCTCCTTGTCATTCTGACCCTGAGTCCTGACGAGAGGAAGGAACCGAAGGGGAGGAATCTCGCTCTCCGAATTTTGTAGTTGCCTGATTCATCAGGCATTAACGCATTTAGTAGTTGTTCGTTAGTTAATGGAGCAGGCACAATTGCCCAATAAATTGGGCAACTACATTTTCAAACTGGGATTGCGAAGCAATCTCAAGATACCTGACAGGTTAGCTATGAGCTGGCGATTGCTGTTATAATAGCGTAATGAGCTACCTCTAATAAGAAGGTGTTAACACCTAGACAAATGGAGGTGAAGGCATGAAAGCTAGAAGAAAGACTCCGGATATTATCCTAAAGGATGGGAAGCCAGCAGAAGTCATCCTTGATATAGAAGAATACCGCGAAATGCTAGAACGGTTGGAGGATATGGAGGACCTGATGGCACTTGAAAAGGTGAGAAAGAAGCCGCTGGAGTTTAAGAAACTGGATGACTTCTTGAACGAATATACGCCTGGTGTATGAAATTTATTTAGAGCGAACAGCTCAACAAAACCTAAAGCGACTATCAGCGAAACATTTTCATAGGGTCATTTCCTCTATTAAAGGGTTAGCTGAGAATCCCAGACCAAGAAATTGCCGCAAACTCTCAGGCTCCAGGAATGATTGGCGAATTAGAGTAGGAGATTACCGGGTTGTATATGAAATCGATGATAGTCAAAAGATTATTAATGTAATGCTTGTAAGACACCGACGTGAAGCCTATCGCTAAGTATTATGGCACCTGTATTTAGAGATTGCGGAGCTTGTTCCGAGCATGAGCGAGGAATCCCACTCTGAGATTGCTTCGTCGCTACCGCTCCTCGCAATGACAGAAAAGGGCGCTCCTCTCAATGACAAAAGGGGTATGTCCTCCGTATTTTGTAGTTGCCTGATTCATCAGGCACAATTGCCCAATAAATTGGGCAACTACATTTTTAAACTATTCCTCGCAATGACAGAAAGGGGTGTGCCTCGCAATGACATCCGAAATACTAAACAATACGAAAAAGCAGTCAGCGGCCAGTCAGTGGCTGAAAGCTGATAGCTCCTAAAAGAGCTCAGTATTCAGGATTTCGTTACGAGCAGTCCCAGCCAGCTGTCGTGTTGTAGGTGCAGGTTGTGTCCCCGCCGGTATATATGCCCTCGATAATGATGCCGCTATTATCCCACTCCCAGTAGCCGGTGATATCGTTTTGCACGTACTTCGACATAGTTACATTCCTACCATCTAGTTTGAGCTCCCAATCAGCGGGACTTGTTTTCGAAGTACCATTCACTCCAATGTTGTCACCCGTTACACTTGCCGCTGATTCCTGTGCCATAGCAGCAATGATGGCGGTCTGCAGGAGGTTGCCCTGCGTCTTTGCTATCTCTTCGGTTCCAGCTCCCACAAAGCCACCGACGTTCCATACTACCGTGGCGGCAAGGGTGCCCAGTATGAGAATTACGATTAACACTTCTATGAGGGTGAAACCATCTTCACCCTTACGTGCCTTCTCGATCAGTTTTCGCAGCGGTTTCAATTGGTAGCCTCGCAATAAAGAAAAAGCCCAGCGGTCAAAGCCGCTGGGCTTCTTTGAAATGCGGAATTTTTAGCGCATGAAGTACCGCTACAGCTCTTGCCATTCCTCCAGGGAAATCTTCTTTTCGGTAATTTGCTGGACTTCTTTGAGAAGCATTTTGAGCTGGGGCACAGAGAACTCGGCATTGCTTGGGATAGCTAATGTGTGGGAGCCATATCTCATATACAAATGACGCCCACCTGGTTCTGGTGGACTAAAGCCTAACGTGGTCAATTTTCTGATGAAAGTCTTTCTTTTGCATGGTGCCCACCTAGCCATGGGCTACAGTTTCCTTGAGTGTGGGTATTCCTTTATTCAGGTCGACTTCGTCTATAATAGGTAGTTGGTCACCATGTCTTATTTTGACTAATAACCAACCTTCGAGAACCGCTCTCAGCTCGATTTGGCATTGATAAAGACTTTTACCAAAGGCGATTACTCCTAAACACTCGGAAATCTTACCACAATAAGTTCCATCTTCAAGTTTGTCATACACCGCCATAGTCATAGCTTTGTCTATGTATTCTGTAAGCATAACTATCCTTCCACCATCCAATTGTAATATGGTTGACGAGCAGTGTCAAAGGGACAGGAAAGCAAAACTCAAAAATCAAAAGGCAAAATGACAGGGCGAAAATGAAGAAACAGTCAGCGGTTAGCTAATAGCTGAAAGCTGATAGCTACTAAATTGAGTTTTGAATTTAGATATTGGGATTTGTTTAGGATTTAGTGCTTAGGATTTAGGATTTCCCTGCTGGGGCGCTCCCCGCAAATAACAAAAGAGCCCAGCGGTTTTAGCCGCCGGGCTTCTTTGAGGTGCGGAAATTTTTACGTAGCAGTGCAGTTCCACTGTGTGGTGGCATTAGCAGTGTATGTGCAGGTTTGGCCACCACCTGCGTAGCTGCCGCTAGTAACCACGCCGCTGGAGCTCCACGCCCAGGTACCATGCGTCGGCAGCTTCAGGTAGTCCTCTAGATTGAAGGTGTTGTTGCCCACACAGGCAATGGACTTGGCAGGGTCACCGGGCCCTATGCTGTCGGTACTTAGACTTAGCGCTCCACAGCTGATGTCAGCCATGCCGGCGATAACGCCGGTCTGCACCGCGGCCATCTCGGTCTTGGCGGTCTCTAAAGTTCCTGCGCCGAGGAAGCCACTGACGTTGAACGCCACCACGGCGGCAAGGATACCGAGGATGATAATCACGATTAACAGCTCAATCAGGGTAAAACCGCCTTCGCCCTTGGATATCTTCTCCCTTAATCCTCTGAATGCTTTCATTTATTCACCTCCTTTCTTTATTATTTTTTGTTTCTAACTCTCTACCTGTGAGGCTGAACCTCACAGCCGTTTCTTGCTAGATATGATTTATGTGCCCAGGAATCACCTCCTTCTTTTGTTGTATAGCTTAATCATACCTTTGGCGAGATACAGGGTCAATAGTAATATCGTAGTAGGACAGTTGGGGGGGTAAGAATAGGACAAAAGTCAAGAACCAGAGTGCCAAATGGAGAAGCAGTCAGCAGTCAGTAATCAGCAATCAGCAGTCAATATAAAGCTGATGGCTAAAAGCTAGTGAACTGTCATTTTGACTTTTTATCTTTGATTTTTGAGTTTGTTTATTCCCCCTAAGATTTTCGTAGTACGACCCTTCAGGGTCGTGCACGAGGCTAAAGCCTCGCACTACATTTTTAAACTGGGATTGTTTTGTCGCCATACCGGATTTTGTAGTTGCCTGATTCATCAGGCACAATTGCCCAATAAATTGGGCAACTACATTTTTAAACTATGCTTCCAATGACAGAAAAGGGTGCTCTCGCAGTGACAAGAGGAGAATGTCGTTGCGAGCGAAGCGAAGCAATCTCATCAGATTGCTTCGTCGTTACTACTCCTCGCAATGACAGGAGAGTAGAAATCCGAAATACTAAACAATGTAAAAAAGTAACCAGCAATCAGTATAAAGCTGAAGGCTGATAACTGAAAGCTGATAGCTACCAATGGGATTTGGTTATTCGCAAGTCCAGTTTCCATTATCATAGGTACAGGTTTTGCCACCGCTGGTATATTTGCCCTCAATGACGGTGCCGCCAGCATTCCACTTCCAGTAACCGGTGATAGCGTCTTGCACGTAGTCCGACATAGTCACATTCGTACTATCTACCCTGAGTACCCAAACAGCGGGATTTGTTATCGAGGCGCCATTGCCCACATCTCCAATGTGGTAAGGGGGGTTTACTGTTGCCGCTGATTCCTGGGCCATAGCGGCAACGATAGCGGTTTGTACCAGGTTGCCCTGCATCTTTGCTATCTGTTCAGTGCCCTGGCCGATGAAGCCACCGACGTTGAATACTACCACTGCGACAAGGATGCTTAGTATGAGAAGTACAATTAACACTTCTATCAGGGTGAAACCGCCTTCATCCTTACGTACCTTCTCAGTTAATTTTGTCAATGCTTTCAACTCTTAGCCTCCAGGTTTGGTAGTGCGACTCTTTCCGGAGATTGTTTAGCAACTCTCCTCTGTCATTGCGAGCCCCTTTTATGTCATTGCGAGCGAAGCGTGGCAATCCCGGTGGGGTATAGATTGCTTCGGCACTCACGTGCCTCGCAATGACAAAGAGAGATGTCACTGCGAGCGAAGCGTGGCAATCTCATGCCCACCACTGGGATTGCTTCGTCGCCACTCCGGATTTTGTAGCTGCCTGATTCATCAGGCACAACTGCCCAATAAATTGGGCAACTACATTTTTAAATGTCCTTATTTGGGATATTCTATAACAAGGTGAGATCTGGAGTAAAGAGGTCGATTTGATATGTAACTGTCGCTTCCCGTTCAGGATTCAATTCTCAGGATCATCCTGATCAGCCCCTCACGTATTTCTGTTCGCCCATACCGAAGTATCGGTCAATAATTACTTTGCTGCCGTTCATATTCTTAATGAATCCACTGACATAGCCGAAAGGACCAAAATACTTCACTTTAATCAACAGCAGGTTCATATCTATCTTGCTCATGGTCTCGGGTTTGAAAGAGAGGTCCACCCTGCCGTATTTGTCCCGTATCAGCCAGTCGCTTTCCACCCCACCCGGCCTTTCAAATTTCACCGGGGGCAGTAATTGCAGTTTGCCGTCATACCATAGGCAATTCTCATTATACTTCTCAGGGTCAATGGACTGATTATCAGTCAGGTTAAACCCTGTGAGTTTCCCCTGGTCATAGCCGGCAGCGGTAACCCAGTCGTATTTCATTACATATGGATAATAGCCTTTGTGGTCATCAATGATAGCGAAACTCTCCTGTCTGGTGAACCCAACTTGCTTACCACCAATAGTCATGCTACCCTGCATGGGCATCAGGCATTTGTGGGAATATACACCTCGGTTCACACCGAATGGGATGGAAACAACGATGGGCTCCGCCAGGCCTTCATCGTGAAACATCTCGAAATCGGCCTCAATGTCAGGCAGGCCTTTTTGGTCGTTGATAGAGACGTGAATATAAAACCGTCCCTGCGCCAGTTTGCTCACTATTTCAAGGAAATTATCCTTGTCGCGGTAGCATTGTTGCGCGTCCCATAAGGTGCCGGGCACCTTTATTCCCCACGGCGGCAGCATTTTATCGAAAACGTATTTTTTCTTCGTTTCCTTGTCATATGCTATGAATTGGGCCAGCGCAGAGAACTTGGCATTGTAAAGGACAGCCAGCATAAACCAGCGTTTGTTGCCCAGTTGAAAGGCCTGCCATTCCTTGAGACGGAAACTGAGCATCGGCTTCGGCAGCCACATACCCAGCGGTTTATCCGCATCCAGCGGATTTACCTTTTTAAACTGGCTGCTGAACGTGCCAAAGCTGAATTTTCCGCCTTCAATCAGGCTGTCAGGCGCCGGTTTTAATTCACGTCCCACTAGTTCTCCCATTTAACACCGCCTTTACGCGGCTGTTGCCGTGCAATTTCAGTATACCACCTATGAGATTGATACAATAGACATCAATATACGTGTTTAGCAACCTATCCCCCTGACCCCCTTCCCTTAGCAAGGGAAGGGGGAGTGTAGGTAAGAGATGGGTGAAACCCCTCTCTATGAATCTCTTCCCCCTCTCCTTTGAAGGAGAGGGTAAACTTAAAAGACATCAAAAATCAAAGATAAAAAGTCAAAATGACAGTTCACTAGCTTTTAGCCATCAGCTTTCAGTCTTCAGCCAGCAGCTAACCGCTGGCTACTGACGGCTGATTGCTGACTGCTGATTATTGACCGCTTTTTGATTTCCGCCTTGCTATTTGGCACCCTCACCCTAGCCCTCTCCCGTCGAGGGAGAGGGTAGCTAATGAGATTGCTTCGCTCCGCTCGCAATGACAGTAAGAAAGGCTCGCAATGACACAACGAATTGCCAGAGCTTGTTCAAACTCAAGATGAGGGGTAACTCCATACTTCGAAGTGTCTATCATCTATCTGAACCAGATCATTAGCCCGAGGATTGACTTACGGGAATGAAAGCGGTAACAATTTGGCTTAATGGAAGCTTTTCTGATATTTCTTTTTTTCTTGCTCGGGCTGGAGATAGGCAGCTTCCTCAACGTATGCATTGATAGATTGCCCAGGGAAGAATCCATCGTTAAGCCGCCTTCTCATTGTGAAGCTTGCGGGCATCGCCTGGCAGCGAAAGATTTAATTCCGTTATTCAGCTATTTATGGCTCAGGGGAAGATGCCGCTACTGTAGAGCAAGCATTCCGGGGAAGCTTTTCTATGTGGAGCTGGTTAGCGGTGTGATATATGCGTTTCTTTACTGGAAGTATGGGCTGACACCTGAGCTGGGGGCGATGGTCTTTTACGCTGCCCTGTTCACCATCATATTCATGGTTGACCTGGAGAAGAATGTTATCCTCAACAAGGTAGTTTACCCTGCCATGGTGATTGCGTTTGTACTGTCGGCGTTGCAGATTCAGCCTGAGCTTCCGCAATGGCCTGTGGAGGGCATTGCCAATGTTGCCATGGGGGGAGGGGTTGGCTTTCTGTTCTTCTTTGTGCTGGCGGTGGCGTCTCGAGGGGGTATGGGTTGGGGGGACGTGAAGCTGGCAGGGCTCATCGGGCTTGCCACCGGCTTTCCGATGGTATTGGTGGCCATAGTGCTGGGAGCTGTTCTTGGTGCGATAGTCGGTGTGGTTTTGATGGCTATCAGGAAAAAGGGGATGAAGAGTCGTATTCCCTTCGGTCCCTTTCTTTCGGTAGCTACCATGATTACCTTAATGTGGGGAAGTGATATGCTTAACTGGTATGCGGGATTGATCTGGCATTTTGGCTTGTTTTAAGGTAGACTTACGCCAAATGCAGAAAGATAGAGGGAGAAAGCAAATGGATAAAATAAAAGTATTTATCGTTGACCGGCAGCCGCTATTTCGTCACGGGATACGGTCGAGCCTTTCCAAGGTAGCCGATATAGATGTTGTTGGGGAGCAGGGTATTGTTGAGGCCGAGGTGCTTTCCGCCATGGAAACTTCACCTCCTGATGTGGTGCTTGTGGATATTGACTATCCTTCGCTTGAAGGGTTGAAGCTATGCCGCAAGATAAAGCAATTGTTAGCCAGTGCGGCAGTTATCGTGCTTACTCCACAAGTTGATGATGAGGAATTGTTTGAGGCAATTAAGTCTCAGGCATCAGGTTATCTGAGCAAGGAAGCCAGTGCTGATGAAATAGCTAAAATCATCAGGAGGTGTGCCGGTGGTGAGCACCCCATAAATGGAGGGCTTACTGAGCGTCCCGAGGTGGCGAAACGGATATTGCAGCAATTTCAGGAGCTTTCGCGGGAGAAGGAGATTGCTGAGTTCACTTCGCCGCTTACCCAGAGGGAAATGGAAATACTGGGATATATGGCCAAAGGCTATCTTAACAAGCAAATTGCCAATGAGTTAGACGTTAGTGAGCAGACAGTGAAGAATCATATTACCTCGATATTGCGCAAGCTCAATGTGAACGCACGCACACAGGCGGTGGTGGTGGCGATAAAGAAAGGGTTGATTTCTATAACCAAGGAATAGCTAAGTAAAAATCAAAAATCAAAAATACGGTTCAATAGCTTTTAGCTATCAGCTTTCAGCTGATTGCTGACTGCCTCTTGATTTTTACCTTGCTCAGTCTGCCCTTTGTCATTGCGAGCCGAAGGCGTGGCAATCTCGGAAAAACAAAACTCTAAATACTAAACAATATCAAATGACCGAAATCCAGATGACCTAGCTCCGGATTTTGTAGTTGCCTGATTCATCAGGCACAATTGCCCAATAAATTGGGCAACTACATTTTTAAACTTGGGATTGCGGAGCTTGTTCCGAGTAAAACGAGGAATGTTCAGAAATGTAGTGCGAGGCTTTAGCCTCGTGCTGCACGACCCTGAAGGGTCGCACTACAAAAGCGGATTATGCCTCAAGATGACAAAAGGGAGAGACGTGGTAAAATAGGGCGATATGAGCAGAGAGGTTTTCGACCAGATAGCGGAGAGCTGGTATCGGGTAAGGCACTGGCCACGGTTGAGGACGGAGTTAGAGGAGCTAGCGGGAAGATGGCATAGTGGCAAGCTATTGAATTTGGGCTGTGCGCACGGTGCCGATTTTCTGCCGTTTAGAGAGGACTTTGAGCTCTGGGGGATGGATTTCTCCGGGGAGATGCTTAAACAAGCACAACGGTTCTCAGCGAAGTTCCAACTTAAGGCAAACCTGGTCATGGCTGATGCTGTTTTCCTGCCCTTTGAAAATGAGACGTTTGATTGGGCAGTGGCGGTAGCTACCTACCATCACGTCAAGGGGAAAACGGAGAGGGAAACAGCCCTACAGGAGCTTAAGCGGGTGTTAAAGCCGGGGGGTGAGGCTTTTTTGACGGTGTGGAATTGGGGACAACCAAGGTTCTGGCTGAGGTACAAGGAGAACAGAGTGCCGTGGAGAGTAGGCGGGAAGACTGTTTACCGTTATTATCACCTTTTCAGCTATGGAGAGTTTCAAAAGTTACTGGTTAAAGTTGGCTTTGAAATTGTCAGCATATCGCCTGAGAGGTCGTATCGCTTCCCGATGAAGAACTTCTCCCGCAATATATGCGCCCTGGTCAAAAAGCAATGAGCTTTTTAAGCACGAAATACTAAACAAATTCTAATAGCTAAATATCAAAGATACAATTCAGTAGCTTTTAGCCATCAACTTTCAGCTATCAGCCTTCAGCCATTAGCTAACCACTGGCTGCTGATTACTGACTGCTGGCCGCTCTTTCATTTTTGCCCTTTGCTTTTCTGAGATTGCTTCGCTTCGCTCGCAATGACAACAAGAAGCCGCAATGACACTTGCCCTTACGTCATTGCGAGGTACACCCTCTTTTTGTAGTGCGACCCTTCAAGGGTCGCGCACGAGGCTAAAGCCTCGCACTACATTTTTGAATTTTGCCCTGTCATTTTGCATTTTTACTTTTGCTCTTTTATTTTTTGTAGCGCGTTATTGAGGCGTTTGAGACACCTTTCTTTGCCCAGCGCTGCCATGGTTTGGAATAATGGTGGCGATGCTGTGCGTCCCGTAATTGCCACGCGTAGCAGTCCGAAGAATTTGCTTGTGGTTAGCCCGAGCTCGGTAGCCAGGGGACGGAGGATGTTCTCCACAGAAACAGCATTCCAGGCTTCCAGGGGCTTCAGTCTTTCCAGGCTGGTTTCTATGGCTTTCATGGCTGAGACGGCGTCCGTTGCTTTGATCAGGAGGCCTTGGTCGTATTCCAACTCATCGAGAAAGAAGAAATCAGTGAGGTGCGGCACATCACCGAGCGTTCTGGCACGCTCTTGAATCAAGGGCATTATTGTGGAGATATAGTTGTTATCCAGGGGCCGCTTTACTGAAGATGGCAAGTCTCTTTGTAAGAATGGAGCTGCCTGTGAAGCAAACTGCTCAGGAGTGAGCCGACGAAGGTAAACTCCGTTCATCCAGTCGAGTTTGTCTTTATTAAAAATTGCTGCTGTTTTCCCCACCCTTTCCAGGGTGAAATGCTTTATCAGTTCCTCACGGGATAGTAGTTCTGTTTTATCATCAAGCGACCAACCGAGGAGGGAAAGGAAATTTATCATCGCCTCGGGGAGGAGACCCTGACTCTGATACTCGATAATATTGGTGGCGCCATGTCTTTTGGAGAGCTTGGCCCTGTCAGGTCCCAGTATCATTGGCAGATGAGCGAATTGCGGTGGTTGCCAGTCAAGTACCTGGTAGAGCAATATGTGGCGGGGGGTGCTGGAAAGCCACTCATCGGCGCGAAGAACATGAGAGATAGCCATCAGGTGGTCGTCCACCACGTTGGCGAGGTGGTAGGTAGGGTAGCCATCTGACTTGAGCAGGATGAAGTCATCCAGAGTATCGTTTTGAAAAGTCACCTTTGCCCGAATCAGGTCGTGGAACGAGGTTTCCCCACCAAGAGGAGTTTTGAAGCGAACTACCGGGGTGACGCCGCTTGCCTTCATCTGAGCTTTTTGCTGTTCCGTCAGCTCCCGGCAGTGTCGGTCATATTTCGGTGGCTGTTTTTTCCTCATTTGCTCTTGACGCATTTCGGCTAATCTCTGCGGAGAGCAGTAGCATAAATAAGCATGTCCCTGGTCAACTAATTTATGAGCTATTTCCTGATAAAGCGGCAATCGTTGTGATTGAAAATAGGGACCTTCATCCCAATCCAGCCCAAGCCACTTCAGGCTGTCGATAATATTTTCCACTGCACCTTCTACCTTTCGAGTGACATCAGTATCCTCGATGCGTAAAATAAACCTGCCGCCGTGATGTCTGGCGAAGAGCCAGTTGAATAGAGCGGTTCTGATGTTGCCCAGATGAGGATATCCTGTAGGGCTGGGTGCAAAGCGAACCCTTATTTCTGAGCGTGACATGAAGGTTTGCCAAAAATTATTTGGAGAGGACTCGTTGCAATTCCTTTAACTGTTTGAGATGTTTTTTAAGTTTGTCTACCAGTTGCTCTGCTCTTTCTAAGTTGCCCTCGGTCTCCTCTATTTCAGTGGTTAACTTGAATAACAATTCGTTCCGATGCTCCGTCAACTGGGATTCAAACTCAACTCCCTCTTTCAGGTGAGAGAGTATCTCGCTTTCTCCTTCTGCTTGTTCCTTACTATATTTCTCAAATAGCTCCATCTCAATTAAACCCCTTCTAGCTGTTTAATATACCATATCTTGGAATCATTTAAAATAAATGGCATCCTTCCTTAACTTTATGAGGCTGTTTAATTTTGATTTTGCGTTCGTTTTTAGGCATTTTAGAGATGTTTCACCCCCAAATTTCTGTAGTTGCCTGATTCATCAGGCGCAGTTGCCCAATAAATTGGGCAACTACATCTTTAAACGCCCTCTTTATATAAAGTCCCCCTCCCTCTAACTCCCTCCCGCCATATTTGCCCGGGAGAAGTACTTTGAATTCCTCTCCCTTAACGGGAGAAAAGAATCTTCACCCCCAAGATTTTCGTAGTACGACTCTTTGGAGGCGTGCACGAGGCTAAAGCCTCGCACTGCATTTTTGGACACTATAATTCCCCGCCAGGGGAGGGGAAAGTATAGGGATTTTGTGGCAATTTGCTAGTTTAGCGGGCTTTGCTTATAATCAAGCTACCAATGATTAAAACTTTTTTCAGGATTGCTTTTCTAGCGCTGCTGGTAATTCCAGTAGTGGGGCTTGTGTGGGGCGGCACGGTTGGCGCTGCTAACCCTGACGTTCAGATTCTTCACGTAGAAGGCACCATCGTTCCTGCGGTGTATAACTATATCAATAGAGGCATTAGCCAGGCGGAGGAGCGAGGTGCTGATGTTTGCATCATTGAGTTAAACACGCCGGGAGGACTTCTTGGCTCCACGGAGAATATAGTTACCAGGATCATGAATGCCGATGTGCCTGTGGTGGTCTATGTTTCACCTAAAGGTGCCTGGGCGGCTTCTGCAGGGACGTTCATTACCTTATCAGCTCACATAGCAGCAATGGCGCCGGGAACCACCATTGGCGCTGCTCATCCAGTAAGCGGTGGAGGAGAGCAGATACCAGAGGAGCAAATGAAGAAGATAACTGAGTTCTCCGCTAAGTGGATTGAGACCATCGCCATGGAGCGGGGTCGTAATTTTGAGGAGGCAAGACTAGCGGTAACCGAGAGCAAATCGTTCCGTGATGATGAGGCACTGGAGAGCAATCTGATTGACCTGCAGGCTGACAGTCTGGAAAGCCTTATCTCCCAGATCGATGGCTGGGAGGTCACTTTAGCAAACGGCGATGAAGTTACCATTAACACTGCAGGCTATGAGATGACGAAAAATGAGATGAACGCTGTGGAGAGATTCCTGCAGGTCATCAGCGACCCGAACATCGCTTACATCTTGCTTACTCTGGCCACGGTAGGGCTGATTACCGAGGTCTCCAACCCGGGGATGATTTTCCCTGGGGTAGCTGGTGGTATTAGCTTGATTCTGGCGTTCTACTCTTTGGGTGTGCTCAATGCTTATTGGGGAGGGGTGTTTCTCATCTTCCTTGCCGTGGGGCTCTTCGTAGCTGAGTTATTTATCACCAGCCACGGTGCACTAACTGCTGGAGGGATAGCCGCCCTGGTTGTCGGGTCGTTAATTCTATTCAGCCATACCTATAGCTCACCAGCCATGGAGGTAAATCGTGGGCTAATCGCCGGGGTGGTTACTGCAATCGCCTGCTTCCTTATCTTTGTCATTGGTGCTATTATTCGAGGGCAACGGCGGCGTAAGGCTACCGGTGCTGAGGGCATGATTGGCGGGGTAGCAGTAGCCAGGATGCCTCTGGACCCCATGGGGACGGTTTTGGCTAAAGGGGAGCTGTGGACCGCCGCCACTGAAGGGGAAAGGATAGAACGGGGCGAGGAAGTGATAATAACCAAGGTGGAAGGCTTAAAGCTGTGGGTAATTAAGAGATTAAAGAAAGGATGAGATGGTGGATATAGAGATGAGTGGTCCTATCATTGTGGCGATAGTCTTCGCCGTTGCCTTCGGTGTCTTCGTTATTTATGCTATTATTCAGGGGCAAAGGCGGAAGCTTACCGCTGGTGTTGAAGATATGGTGGGTAAAATAGCGGTGGCGCAGACATCGCTTAACCCGAAAGGCATGGTTCGGGCTGAGGGGGAAATATGGGCAGCGATAAGCGAAGGAGATGATATAGAACCGGGAGAGGAGGTGGTAATAACCCAGGTAAAAGGACTAAAATTGCGGGTGGCAAAAAAATCTAAACAAAAGGAGGGAGAATAATATGTCGGCACTTATTTATTTTGTTATCGCTATAGTAGTGGTAATACTGCTGTCAGCAGCTATCAGGATTGTTCAAGAGTATGAACGAGGTGCGGTTTTCCGGTTGGGCAGATTTGTTGGTCTGAGAGGTCCGGGACTTATTTTTCTTATCCCTTTCATTGAGCGAATGATGAAGGTTGACCTCCGGGTAATCACCATGGATGTTCCGGCTCAAGAATGCATCACCATGGATAATGTTACCGTTAGAGTTGACGCCGTGATTTACTTTCGTGTCGTTGATGCTGCAGATGCGGTGCTTAAAGTGCTTGATTACATCAAGGCAACTTCGTTGCTTGCCGCCACTACCCTGCGGAATGTGGTGGGGCAATCTGAACTGGATGAGCTGTTAGCTCATCGTGACAAGCTCAATGAGAAGATACAATTGGTGGTAGATGAGGGGTCGAATCCGTGGGGAATAAAGGTAAGCATGGTTGAGGTTAAGGATGTGGAATTGCCAGATACAATGAAGCGGGCAATGGCAGCGCAAGCTGAAGCGGAAAGGGACAGGAGAGCTAAAGTTGTTCATGCTGAAGGTGAATTCCAGGCAGCGGAGAAACTGGCAGGGGCGGCGAAGATCATCTCTACTCACCCATCAGCGATGCAGCTTCGTTACCTTCAGACATTGTCGGCGATAGCGACGGAGAGAGCAAGTGTCATAGTGTTTCCCTTGCCGATGGACTTGATAACACCATTTCTGAGCCGGGGTAGCTCTGAGACTGAGAAGAAATAAATCTGGTAAGGGATAATTGTGGCCAGCAATAGCAAGGCCGAATGGCGCGAGAATATACTAACGCCATTGGTAAGGAAGCGGCCTGAGCGGCAGGACAAATTTGAGAACAGCTCAGGCGTGGAATTAGATGCCTTATATTGTCCTGAAGATATAGCTGACATCCATTACGCTCAACAGTTGGGCTATTCCGGCGAATATCCTTTTACTCGTGGTGTCCAGCCTAATATGTATCGAGGCAGGATATGGACGATACGCCAGTATGCTGGATTTGGAACTGCTGAGGAGACCAACCAGAGGTATCGTTACCTTCTGGATCAAGGGCAAACTGGCTTGAGCGTTGCCTTCGATTTGCCTACACAGATTGGATACGATTCAGACCATTCCCTGGCTAGAGGGGAAGTTGGCAAGGTAGGCGTGGCGATAGATAGCTTGCAGGATATGGAGGTCCTTTTTCAGGGCATTCCCTTAGATAAGGTAAGCACTTCAATGACTATAAATTCCACCGCTTCTGTTTTGCTTGCCATGTATTTAGCTCTGGGGAGGAAACAAGGTGTTGAGGCAGCCAAATTGAATGGGACTATTCAGAATGATGTGCTCAAGGAATATATCGCTCGAGGAACCTATATCTTTCCGCCGCGTCCTTCGATGAGATTGACCACAGACATATTCGCTTATTGTGCTGAAAATGTTCCTCGCTGGAACACTATAAGCGTTAGTGGTTACCATATGAGGGAAGCGGGATGCACTGCTGCTCAGGAGATTGGCTTTACCTTAGCCGATGGTATTGCCTATGTGCAGGCAGCTATTGATAATGAGATGGATGTAGATGCCTTTGCCCCGAGGGTTTCTTTCTTCTTTGATAGCCATGTTAATTTTTTTGAGGAGGTTGCCAAGTTCAGGGCGGCACGTCGTCTGTGGGCGAGAATAATGAAGGAGAGGTTTGAAGCTAATGAAGAGCGTTCCTGGATGCTCCGCTTTCATACTCAAACTGCAGGATGCAGTCTTACGGCACAACAACCATATAACAATATTGTCAGGACTGCTCTCGAGGCTCTGGCAGCGATATTGGGAGGCACACAATCATTGCATACTAATTCCTTTGATGAGGCTTACTGGACGCCTTCGGAAGAAGCGGTGACCATTGCGGTACGTACGCAACAATTGCTTGCTTATGAAAGCGGCGTTGCTGATGTTGTTGACCCTGCTGGCGGCTCCTATTATGTGGAATCCCTTACCGCTGAGTTGGAGAAGCAAGCCAGTGATTATATTGCCAAAATAGACAGTCTCGGGGGTGCCGTGACGGCTATTGAGCAGGGATATCAGCAAAGAGAAATTCAGCAAGCTTCCTATAAATATCAAAAGATGGTTGAAGAGGGGAAGCAAAAAATAGTAGGAGTGAATGACTTTGTTACCGGGGAGTCTAAAATAGCCAGCACGCTGAGGGTCAAGTCGGGGGTAGAGGCGAAGCAGAAAGAGAGACTGGCGAAGCTTAAGCGGGAGAGGGATAACGATAAGGTAAAGGAAACTTTGAAAAGATTGGAGGAAGCAGCGCGAAGTAAGGAAAACACTATGCCTCCGATCATTGAGTGTGTAGAGGCTTATGCCACCATAGGTGAAATATGTGATGTGTTGCGGAACGTGTTTGGGGTTCAGAGAGAATTTCTGTTTTTCTAACTAGGAGGGAAAGTGGTTATCGGGATTGGTCATGTAGCTATTCTAGCAGGTAATTTAGACGAAACGGTAAAGCTTTATCGGAAATTGTTTGGTGTCACATCGAGCGAGGTTGAGGTCATACCTGAGCAGGGAGTGAAAACAGCCATGCTGGATATGGGTGGGGATGTGAAGCTTGAGATATTGGAGCCCCTTCCGGGGAGTGGCATGGAGAAGGTTTTGGAGAAGAGGGGGGAGGGGATACATCACATATGTCTTGAAGTTGATAACATTGAGCAAACGCTCGATTCCCTTGCTGTGGAGGGTGTGAACTTGATTGACCAGAAGGCACGTCGTGGTTTAGAGGGCATGGTTGCCTTTATTCACCCCAAATCGACCAAAGGCGTCCTTGTTGAGCTTTGCCAGAAGTATTGAGGAGATTGGCCATGCTGGGTGAAGCTAGAATTCGTGTGCTGGTTGCCAAGCCAGGACTTGATGGGCACGACCGCGGTGCTAAAGTAGTCGCCAGAGCGTTGCGCGATGCCGGCATGGAAGTAATTTATACCGGTATTCGGCAGTCACCGGAGATGATTGTGAGGACAGCAGTTCAGGAGGATGTAGATGTTGTTGGGTTGAGCATTTTATCAGGTGCCCATTTAGAACTTTTTCCACCAGTGATAGAAGGTCTTAAGAAGGAAGGGAAGGGGGATGTTCTGGTTATCGCTGGTGGCATAATACCAGATGAGGACATAGCGCAGCTACAGCAAATTGGAGTGAAGGCCATTTTCGGTCCGGGCACGAAGACAGGTGAACTAGTGACTTTCATAAGAGATGAGATAGCCGCCAGACGGGAATAGAGCGAAAGGCAAAAATCAAAAGTCGCAAGGCAAAATGACAGAGGGAAAGTAGAAATTCCAAATCCTAAATCCGAAATACTAAACAATATCAAATATTCAAAATCCAAATGACCAAAACAGTTTTGAGCTTTGAATTTTGATATTACTAGTGATTGCAACTTCCTCTCCTTACGTCCTTGGTGTCGCAGGTAGTCCTCGCCGTAATGGTAATACTGCCCTTTTGTTACAGTGAGCGATGTGCGAAGCATTCTTAGCGGGGCAAAGCTTGATTGAAGTTGACTAGGAAGAGAGGGCGTTGCTACAATTGCAGAAGCGGGCGGTTAGCTCAGTGGTTAGAGCGCTGCGTTGACATCGCAGAGGTCACTGGTTCAAGTCCAGTATCGCCCACATTTATATGTGAAAGAGCTTGGACACATTAAACGGTAAGGTATTAAGGTAGTTCGTTCTTTGTTTCATCCAGGGTCAGGGAATGTATGATGTCAAATAAAAAAGAGGGTGACTGGCTGGAGAAAATGCGGCACTCAGCAGCTCATGTTATGGCTGAGGCGGTGGGGTCTCTTTTCCCTGATGCTAAATTTGGCATTGGACCAGCTATTGAGAACGGCTTTTATTACGATTTTGAATTACCACGTTCGTTGACACTGGATGATTTACCCACAATCGAGGATAAGATGAAGGAGATCGTTGCCCAAAATGTGCCATTTATCAGGGAAGAGGTGACTAAGGAAGAGGCACACAGGATTTTTGCCAAGCAGCCCTACAAGCTGGAGCTTATTGATGAGCTTCCTGATGAGAAAGTGAGTATTTATAAACAAGGTTCCTTTACTGATTTGTGTCGTGGTCCCCATGTTGCTTCTACAGGGGATATAACGGTCTTCAAGCTTACTCACATAGCTGGGGCTTATTGGCGAGGTGACGAGAATCGACCTATGTTGCAGAGAATTTATGGCGTGGCTTTCCCAGATGAAGCGAAGCTTGAAGATTATCTAGCTCGGCAGGCTGAAGCGATGAGGAGGGACCACAGGAAGCTGGGAAAGGAGCTCGACCTTTTTAGCATACATGAGGAAATCGGGCCAGGTTTGATTTGCTGGCATCCCAAAGGCGCCTTAATACGGCGAATAATAGAGGATTTTTGGAAGGAAGAGCACATTAAACGGGGCTATGAAATTGTTTATACCCCTCATATTGCCAAGCTGGATTTGTGGAAGACCAGCGGGCACTGGGACTTTTATCGGGATTATTTGTATTCCCCGATGGAAGTGGAGGGGCAACAGTATCTCCTAAGACCAATGAACTGCCTGGGACATATCCTGATTTATAATAGCCAAATACGTAGCTATCGCCATTTGCCATTGAGATATGCCGAGTTGGGCACAGTATATCGGTATGAGAGGGGTGGTGTGTTATATGGATTAGCCAGAGTAAGGGGATTTACCCAGGATGATGCCCATATTTTTTGTCGTCCTGACCAGATTGAAGACGAAGTGGCAGGTGTGGTCAAACTGGCGCAATTCATGATGTCTACCTTTGGCTTTAATGATTATGACTTGTTATTATCTACGAAGCCTGAAAAGTATGCTGGAACGGTGGAGATGTGGGATAAAGCTACGGAATCTTTAAGGCACGTATTGGAGGGACTTGGATTGTCTTACGAGGTAGACCCCGGTGAAGGAGTTTTTTATGGTCCCAAGATAGATATTAAGCTCAGGGATGCTGTGGGGCATGCCTGGCAAGGTCCCACTATCCAGGTTGATTTTAACTTGCCACAGCGGTTTAATGTTTGCTACATTGGTGATGATGGCGCAGAATACCAGGCAATAATGATACATCGCACAGTGTTAGGCAGTATGGAGCGATTTATGGCTTGTCTTATCGAGCATTACGGTGGTGCCTTTCCCGTATGGCTTTCACCGGTGCAGGCAATAATAATTCCCATAGCGGATCGCCATAATGATTATGCTCATCAAATAGGAAATGAGCTTCAACAGGAGGAGATTCGCAGCAAGGTTGATGACCGCGTGGAGAGGATGAACTTGAAAATAAGGGAAGCGCAATTGGAAAAGATTCCCTATATGCTTGTGGTTGGTGATAAAGAGGTGGCTTCGGCCGGTGTGGCGCTTCGGTTGAGAAATGGAGAGGATGCTGGACAGAAGTCTATCCTGGAGGTAAAAACGATGATCGGGGCAGATAACGAAGCTTATAGGTGAATCATGGTGGAGGTAATAGAGGGATAATTAAACGGTTACGTATTAATCTCCAAATCAGGGCCGGGAAGGTTCGGCTTATTGGTGAAGAGGGCGAGCAATTAGGGGAAGTGCCACTATCCCAGGCGCTTCAAATTGCTCGTGAGCATGAACTTGATTTGGTGGAGGTGGCACCCACGTCGAGTCCACCGGTGTGTAAAGTTCTTGATTATGGCAAGTATAAGTATGAGCAAGCTAAGAAAGAACGCAAAGCAAAGAAAGGCCAGAGAGTGGGGTTGCTCAGGGAAGTTCGCCTGAGGCCAAAGATCGAAGATCATGATTTGCAGGGAAAGATTAAGATAACCAGGAAGTTGTTAATGGAAGGTAATAAAGTGAAGGTCAGGATGAGATTCAGGGGACGTGAGAGGATTTATCCTGAGATGGGGACGAAAGTACTCCAAAAGTTAGCTGAATCTTTAAAGGATGTAGCCGTGGTGAGCAACTGGTCTACCGGGGAGGTTAGGAATATGTTTGCTGTTCTTGCCCCGGTTTCCCGGGAGAAATCTAAAGAGGTGAAATCAAATGCCCAAAATCAAAACACATAAAGGGGCAAAAAGTCGCTTCCGTGTAACCAGCAGTGGTAAAGTTATGCGCATGAAATGTGGCAAAAGCCATCTAAGGCGGAAGAAGCCAGCGAGGACCAAGCGACTTTATGGTGATATGTTGCCGGTATCTTCTGCAGACCAGAAACGTATTAAAAGGCTCTTGCCTTACAAGTAATCAGGAGGTCTTATGGGATATAGGCTGTTGTTTATTGGAGCAATAGTGAGTGGGCTTGGAGGAGCTGGGCTAATCAGCTACGGTGCTTTCGATACACCTGCAGGGTTGGCCATTGCTGGCTTATTTTTTCTATTGGTAGGAATTGCATTATTGGCAGTTCATTTTATTGCTGAGAAGAGACGATGAGAGCTTTGGAGATAAGGGGGAAATTTGCCGCGAGCTAGAAGCGGGAAAGTTAGTCATAGGCGTCATAAAAAGGTGCTCGACTTGACCAAGGGGCAGCGAGCCACCAGACATGCGCTATACCGTCGGGCTCATGAGTCGATGCTTCATTCTTTGTATTATGCCTATCGGCATCGTCGTGAAAGGAAAGGCGACTTCAGGAGATTGTGGATTGTTCGCATAAATGCTGCAGCGCGTGCCCAAGGGCTTTCATACAGTCAATTTATGAGTTTGTTGACAAAGGCGAATATGGGACTAAATAGGAAGATACTGGCGGACATGGCAGTCAAGAGCCCTGAAGATTTTGCCAAATTGGTGGATTCAACAAAGGGGATTGCTTCGCTCCGCTCGCAATGACATTGCCTACTAAAGCAGTGCTACAGCAACTGGAACAAATTCAAAAGCAAGCTTCTGAAGAGCTGGAAAAGATAAATGACCCTAAGGAACTCCAGTTATGGAAGGTTCGTTACCTGGGGAGGAAAAGCAGGCTAACCCAAGTTCTGAGGTCTTTGGCCACCTTGCCATTGGAGGAGCGACGAAAAGTAGGTGTTCGAGGTAACGAAGTTAAGAATATTCTGGAATCAAGTCTCGCTGAACGGGAAAAGATTTTGGAAGAAGCCCGAATTGCTTCTTCTTTGAAATATAAGAAATTAGATGTCACCTTGCCTGGCCAGCCTCTCTCTGTGGGTCGGCTTCACCCCATCACTCAAACGCTAGAAGAGATTTGCGACATTTTTAAAGGGATGGGGTTTCAAGTAATTGAAGGTCCTGATGTGGAATGGGATTACTATAATTTTGAAGCTTTGAATATTCCTCAAGAGCATCCGGCAAGGGATATGTTTGCCACACTATGGGTGGATGCTGAGGTGGAGGGTGGGAAAGCGAGACTTTTGCGCACTCACACTTCACCGGTGCAAATCAGGCTGATGGAGGAGAAACGCCCACCGATAAGGGTGGTGGTGCCAGGGCGATGTTACCGATACGAAGCGACTGATGCTACTCATGAATCAATGTTTTATCAGGTTGAAGGGTTAGCGATAGATAAGAATATCACCATGGCTGATTTGAAAGGCACATTGTTTGAGTTTTGTCGCTGTCTTTTTGGCGAAGAAAGGAAGATTCGCTTTCGGTGTGATTATTTCCCCTTTGTTGAGCCTGGTGCCGAGGTAGCTATTGAATGTTTAGCTTGCCACGGGGCTGGCTGTCGAGTATGTAACTATACCGGTTGGGTTGAAATTCTTGGTGCTGGCATGGTGCATCCTGACGTGCTCAGGCGTGGTGGCATTGATCCCCAGGTTTATAGTGGTTTTGCCTTCGGAATGGGGGTGGAGCGTATGCCTATGCTCCGCTATGGCATTGATGATATTCGCCTTTTTTACGGGAATGACCTCAGGTTTTTAAAGCAATTCTAGGGGAAGATGAAGGTTTCGCTTAAGTGGCTCAGTGAATATGTTGCTATAAAGCTTACTCCTCAAGAGCTAGCTGAAAGGTTAACGATGGCTGGCATTGAGGTCCAGGGGGTGCAGACTGTGGGTGGTTGGGAAAAGATGCTGGTGGGGGAGGTGATTGAGGTGAATCCCCACCCTGATGCTGACCGTTTAAAGCTGGCTACGGTTAACTTAGGTACGCAACAACTTACCGTGGTTTGTGGTGCCCCCAATATCGCCGTAGGTCAGAGGGTGCCTTTTGCCCGGGTGGGAGCGCAGCTTATAGATGGTCATACCGGGGAGATGTTAACGCTGAAGCCAGCTAAAATTCGGGGAATTCTCTCTGAAGGCATGGTTTGTTCCGAAAAAGAGCTGGGAATTTCCGATAGCCATGAGGGGATAATGGTTTTGCCTTCGGAAGCGCCTGTGGGCGTGCCTCTTAGCGAATATCTGGGCGATACTATTTTTGATTTAGATGTAACCCCCAATCGCCCAGATTGTTTGTGCTTGATGGGCATTGCCAGGGAAGTTGCTGCGCTTACTGGAGAGGAAGTTCATTTACCCGAGATTGACTACCAGGAAGAGGAGCAATCGATAGATTCCCTTATTTCTGTTGATATAACTGCTCCGGAGCTATGTCCTCGCTATTGTGCTAGCCTGGTCACTGGAATCGCTATATCTTCCTCGCCTGTGTGGCTCCAACAGCGGCTGAAAAGCTATGGCATGCGTCCCATAAATAACGTTGTTGATATCACTAACTATGTGATGCTGGAATATGGGCAACCTCTTCATGCTTTCAATTATCATAAACTTGGGGGGCATAAGATAATCGTTCGCCGAGCCAAGAACGGTGAGACAATAACCACTTTAGACGAGGTGGGGCGAACTCTTAACAAAGACATTCTGGTCATTGCTGACGGGGAAAAGCCTGTCGCCATCGCTGGTATTATGGGAGGATTGGAGAGTGAGGTTACCGATGAGACTACTGCTATTTTGCTTGAATCGGCTAATTTTGACCAGGCGACTATCCGTCGTGGGGCGAGGCATTTTCAGCTTCCAAGTGAAGCCTCAGTTCGCTTTGAGAAGAGATTGAGTCGAGAATTGCCCTTGGTGGCATTGAAGCGGGCTACCCGGTTGTTTCACGAGCTTGCCCATGGCAAGGTGGTGGAGGGTGTAGTGGATGTCTATCCCGGGAAGGTGAAGCCAGAAGAGATATTAATTTCCAATGAGGAAGTGAAACGATTATCAGGTCTGGATCTAAGTATTGATGAAATAGTCAGGGTGTTAACTTCCCTGGGTTTTGAATGCCAGAGAACCAACATACCTTCACAAGCTTTAGTATTCAGTCCTTACTGGCGCAGCGACATTAACTGTGCTGCTGACCTGGTGGAAGAAGTAATTCGCATCATTGGCTATGACAAGATTCCGACTACCATGCTCAGCTCTACTTTGCCAGAGCGAGAACCAGGTCCGAGGCTCGAACTAAGGGAGAAAATACGAGAAATTATGGTTGGTCTTGGCTTCCAGGAGGTATTGACCTATTCCCTAACCAGTTTGGAGAGGTTGAGGAAGCTTTCGATTGAGCTGGAACATGAGGCTTTGAAGGTGGCTAATCCAATGACGAGGGAACAGGAGTATCTGCGACCTAATTTGCGTGCTGGGTTGCTGGCTGCCTTGGCAAGTAATCAAAAGCTAGAGCCGGATGGCATAAGGTTATTTGAAATTGGCAAAGTGTTTTTGCCAAGGGGTGATGAGCTTCCTCAAGAAAGGGAAATGTTGTGTGCCCTGCTCAGCGGTCCGAAATCGAGCTTATCGTGGAGGGGTGAAAAAGGCGAATTTGATTTCTTCGATGCCAAGGGGGTAACGGAAAATCTGTTACGAGGGTTAGGGTTAATCGCGGAGTTTAAACCTGGTAGTGACCAGAATTTGTCCCCGGCTGAGAGTGCCGAGATAATCAGTGATGGCGACAGGATAGGTGTGTTGGGCATTTTGCATCCCAGGGTGACGCAGACTTTTGAGATTGATGGTGCTGTTTGCCTTATCGAAATTGATATAGAGAAGCTGTTCATCAAACCCTCCGGGCAGAAGCGATACACTCCTATTTATCGATTCCCTGCTGTTTCCAGAGATATCGCCTTAATAGTAGATGAGCAAACAAGCTATCGACAGGTGGAAAGCATAATCAAAAGTTTTCCCTTGGTGACCGAAGTTACGTTATTTGACTTTTACACTGGGGAGCAAATACCTCAGGGTAAGAAGTCCTTTGCTATAAGGATTGTGTATCAATCGCCTGAGCATACCTTGATTGATGAAGAGGTCAATCAAATCCAGCAAGAGATGCTGGATAAGCTAAGTCAGGAACTAGGCGGTAGCTTAAGAAGCTGATTTTCCCCTTAACTGCTTATTAACCTCAGCAGTCAGGTTTTCCAGTGGCAAAAGTTGTGTTTCCTTCTCGGTGCGCCACTTGACTTCGATGCTCTGGTTTTTCAGGGTGCGTGGTGAAAGAGTCAGTCGCAGTGGTATTCCCAGTAGGTCGGCATCGTTGAACTTAACTCCTGGTGATTCATCGCGGTCATCGAATAGCACCTCTATGCCGGCGTTTTCCAGCTCCTTATAAGCCTTCTCAGCAGCAGAGGCAATCTCAGGACTATCCCGGTGGAGTAGGCAAAGGTAAGCCTGATAAGGCGCTACCGAGAGCGGCCAGATAATTCCTTTGTCATCGTGATTCTGTTCCACTATTGCTGCAAGCAACCTTCCCAAGCCGATGCCATAGCATCCCATTACGGCAGGCCGATATGTTCCGGTCTGGTCAAGGAAGGAAGCTCCCAGTTTCTCACTGATGAAAGTGCCTAATTTGAATATATGTCCTACTTCAATGCCTCGTGTTGAGGATAGGTTACTGCCACATTTGGGGCAGCTATCACCATGGTGGGCTAAGGCGATGTCCGCAGTGATGTCAACCTCGAAGTCTCTGGGATAGTTAGTGTTTTTGAAATGATACCCTGGCTTGTTAGCACCCGTGATGAAATTAGAGCCCAAAGTTATGGAGTCGTCGGCAATGACTTTAGTTCCTTTTATACCTATGGGTGAAGCGAAGCCAACGACTATGCCAGTCTGTTGCACTTCATCTTCGGTAGCAAGTCGAAGCTCAGTGCACTTCAGTGTGTTTCTCAGCTTTGTTTCATTTACCTCGAGGTCGCCTCGAATAACCACGAAGACGAATTCCTTATCGGCGATATAGAACACCGCTTTGAGAGTCTGCTCTTGTGGCATTCCTATGAAGCTAGCCACTTCTTCGATGGTTTTCTGTTCCGGTGTGGCTATTTCCTCCAGGGGGAGAGGTTGCTTCGCTGCCCCTTCGCCACGAGATTGCTTCGCTTCGCTCGCAATGACATCTTCCATTATTGCTTTGGAGATTTGAGCCTTTTCCACATTAGCGGAGTAGCCGCAGTGGGGGCAGAATACCATTTCATCTTCGCCGGTTTCAGAGATAACCATAAATTCATGGGACTCCTTGCCGCCTATGGCACCGCTATCGGCTTCCACTATTGAAGTTGAAAGACCACAGCGAGCATAGATATTCTGATAAGCCTGGCTCATTTTGCGATAGCTTTCATCAAGCCCGGCTTCATCGACATCGAAGCTGTAAAGGTCTTTCATGATAAATTCACGCACTCGCAGCAATCCCCCACGTGGGCGGGGTTCATCACGGAACTTGGTTTGTATTTGATAAACGAGGAGGGGGAGGTCACGGTAGCTTTGTAGGTAATGATGTGCAAGTTCGGCGATGACTTCCTCATGGGTAGGTCCTAAAACCAGCTTGTGTTCCTTGCGGTCAGTCAGGGTAAACATGGTCTGTCCGAAGGAAGTATGTCGCCCTGATTGCTGCCACAGCTCGAACGGCTGCAGTACAGGAAGCATCAATTCCTGCCCACCAGCGTTATCCATTTCCTCCCTGATTATGTTTTCTATTTTCCTGAGCACTCGCCAGCCTGAAGGCAAGTAGGAATAAATTCCGGCAGCTACCTGGGCAATCATGCCGGCTCGGAGCAGTAATTGATGGCTTGCGCTTTCTGCCTCCGCCGGCGCTTCCCGCAAAGTTTTGCCAAAGAGTTTAGAAAACCGCATTTATCTACTTGAAGCTAAAGGGAGGATATTTGTCCGTTAACAACAGGGAGTAACCTCCTACTCTGGAGTACCAGCGGAAATAGCCGCTGACAAAATCAAAAGCCCAACGAGGATATCTACCAAGAATCAAAATTGCCCACCAGGAAATGAACACGACAACTGAAGCAGCTATGCCAAGAAAATATAGCACTATCCATTGGGGGATAATCATGAATATTCTGAAAAAGGTGGTCAACCGCGACAGTCTTTCTGAATACCTTACGTCGATGGTTATCGGATATCTCGATATCAATCTTGTACCACATTTAACGCATATTTCACTCATTGGGGTTGTTGGGGAACCGCAGCTGGGGCAAAAACTGGTTCCCGTCAATGGTCTAGCTCCACAATTGGGGCAGATTTCCGGTGTTCCTATCAATTCCTTGCCACAATTTCTGCAAAACATTTTTCCTCCTCTATACTATTTGCCTTATTTCCTCCGTCAAAGCTTGAAGGAAGTTTTCTTCAGGAACTGTCCTTACTACTTTGCCTTTTCTGAATATAGCACCCTTGTCTTTGCCGCAGGCAATGCCCACATCGGCATCTTTAGCTTCTCCAGGTCCGTTGACCACGCAGCCCATAACAGCCACCTTGATGGGCTTGGTTATCTTTTCAAGGTGTTTATCCACTGCCTCAGCCAAGGATATAATATCGACTTCGGCTCGCCCACAGGAAGGGCAGCTTACCAAGGTTGGCCCATGCTGGCGAAGCCCGAGGCTTTTTAGAATTTCATAAGCAGCGCGAACCTCTTCACAGGGATGCGTGGTCAGGGAAACACGGATGGTGTCACCAATACCTTGGTAAAGGAGTATACCAATGCCTATGGCGCTACGTATTGCCCCAGCCTGGGGGAGTCCTGCCTCGGTGATGCCTAAATGCAAAGGGTAAGGGATTTTATCGGCGAGCATCTGGTAAGCCTTTACTGTTGTGAGCACATCAAAGGCTTTAAGGGATACCTTTATTAGGTTGAAGTCGATATCTTCCATAAGCCTTATCTGCTCTAGAGCGATATCGACCATTCGCTGAGCTAAAGGGAGGTCAGGTTCAAAATCTGGAGGGAGGCTGCCAGCGTTCACGCCGATACGGATGGGAATTTCTCTTTCTTTAGCAGCGGATACCACCCTGGCAATTTGTTCCCTATCATGAATGTTGCCAGGATTAAGGCGAATGCCATCAATGCCAGCTTGTAAAGAAGCTAGAGCGAGCCGATAATCAAAGTGGATATCGGCGATGATTGGCAGCGATGTATTCTTTTTAATCGCCGGGAGTCTGTCAACTGCTTGCCCATCAGGAACTGCTATGCGCACTATTTCGCAGCCGCATTCCTGTAACTGTTTCATCTGGTCTACGGTGGCGTCAACATCTCTGGTGTCAGTTTTGGTCATTGATTGGACAACAATAGGGGCACTGCCGCCTATCGTCACGTTGCCAATTTTTAGCTCTCTGGAAACCCTTCGTGTAATCATTTAAATAGACTTCCTCCCCCGATAATGCGAGCAATATCAAAGTAGGTAATTATACACATTAACAGGATAAGCAAGGCGAAGCCCACTGCGTTAACCAGGTGTTCCACTCTGGGTGATACTCGTTTACCTCGTCGTGCCAATTCTACGAGGAGGAACACAATTCTGCCGCCATCCAAGGCGGGTAATGGAAGCAGGTTAATTATCCCTAAATTCAGGCTGATAAAAGCGGTAAATACGATTAGCGCGAGGAGACCTGCTCTAGCTACCTCCGCGGTCATCTGGTAAATGCCTACTGGTCCAGCCACCTGCAGAGTTGTAGCACCGATAATCCAGCTCCGTATTGTGTTTCTGAATAAGATGAGGGTTTCCAGACAACGCTGCGTTCCCAGCATGCTTGCTGTCCAGGGAGAATAGGATTGGCGGATTACTTGTTGACTGCCTCCGGCACCGACAACTTCTATTCCTAACGCTCCTTCGCTTTCCGGTGGTCTCCACCTCGGCACCAGGGTGACTTCTTGCTCCCCATTGGTGGCCTTGTTTAGTATTAGGGTGGTTTCTGAACCGAGGGAGAGTTGAACATAGTAGGCCAGGTCGCCACGATTGTTAATCTTATGCCCATTTATCGCCAGGATAATGTCTCCCTGTTCTATCCGTGCCTCTGCCGCTGGTGAGCTCGGGGCTACCTGTTGCACCTGAACCTGTTCCATCAAAACGTTATGGGGAATCATGAAAACAGTGGAGAAGAGAATTATTGGGAGAACCAAATTCATCAAAGGTCCGGCGGCGAGAATAAGCGCTCTGATGCCAATGCTTTTGCTGGCGAAGCTCCGGGGCTCCGTCGGGTCTTCCTCTCCCAGCAGCTTGACAAACCCGCCTAAAGGCACGAGATTTAATGAATATACTGTTTCCCCCTTTTTTATGCTTGCCAGCTTTGGGGGGAAGCCTATACCGAATTCCTCTACCTTTACATCGCTGCGCTTGGCAGCTATAAAATGCCCGAACTCGTGAACCAATATGAGTACTGCCAGCATGGCAATGAAGATAAATATCATTATTACTGTGGTTAACATAAGCTTATATCATGGGCTATTTGTAATGTTGTTTCTCTTGTTTGCTCATCAGCAGCAAAGATTTCCTCTATTGACGGTTGACCAATACTTTGATGTTGCTCCAATGCTTTGCTTACTATTGTGGCAATATCGGTGAACCTGATTTTCCCCTGGAGGAAAAACTCCACTGCTACTTCATCTGCGGCACAGAGTGCTGCAGGGTATGTTCCCCCTAACCTGGCAGCATCCAATGCCAGTTTAAGGCAGGGAAATTGAGCATAATCTACAGGTTCGAAGCTCAAAATTTCCTTTCTGCTTAAATCAAGGCGTGGCAACTCAGGATTAGGCAATCGCTCAGGATAGCAAAGTGCATACTGTATTGGCAAACGCATATCAGGGAAGCTCAACTGTGCTTTCATCGAGCCATCGGCAAACTCAATAATGGAATGAACGATGCTTTGTGGATGCACTAATATCTCAATTTTCTCCAGTGAGATATCAAAAAGATGGTGTGCTTCAATAACCTCAAGCCCTTTATTCATCAGTGTTGCTGAATCGATGGTCACCTTATTGCCCATTTTCCAGGTGGGGTGATGGAGGGCTTGCTCCACAGTTACTCGGTCTAGTTGTGACTGTGAGTGGTGATAAAATGGTCCTCCTGAGGCGGTCAGGAAAAGGCGGTGAGGTTCACTTTCTTCGCCCAGCAAACATTGCCAGATGGCGCTATGCTCGCTATCAACGGGCAAGATTTGGACACCGTGCCGGGTGGCTTCTGTGGTAACGATATTGCCTGCCATTACTAACACTTCCTTGTTTGCCAGGGCAACTGTCTTGCCTGCTTGCAAAGCAGCTATAGTGGGGAATAATCCGGCCTTGCCCGATGTAGCTATAACGATAAGGTCAACATCGTCGTGGCTTGCTATTTCCTCCATAGGCATGAACTTCCCCTGGTAACCGAAATCAGGTTCAACAGAGCAGTAAAACAGTTGTGGTTCGAATTCCTCAAGTTGCTGCGCAAGGAGCTTGATATTTTCCCCTGCTGCCAAGCCGCTCACCTGGAATTTGGTGGGAAAGGCGCGGATTACATCCAACGCTTGCTGTCCTATAGAGCCTGTTGAGCCTAAAATGGCAATTCTCTTTACCCCACTACCCATATTACATAATAATATACCATTGGGGCAACGAAGATAAGGCTATCAAGGCGGTCGAGAGCACCGCCGTGACCAGACAACAATTTGCCGGCATCCTTTGCCTCCAGATTACGTTTAAGCAGGGATTCCACCATGTCGCCAAGCTGGGCAAACAGGCTAATGAGGCAGGCAAGAAGAATAAGTTGCCAGTAGAGCAGAGAAAAAGTACAAAATAAGTTGAGGAGCAGGAACACAGCCACAGCACCGGCGATGCTGCTGAACAAACCACCCGTTGCTCCTTCCCAGGTCTTGCCCGGGCTTGTCGCCGGGGCTAGTTTATGCCTGCCCCATTTTCTCCCGATAAAGTATGCACCAGTATCATTGGCAAATGTGGTGAATAAAGCAAGATAAACCCAGTTCCGTCCAGCCTCTAATATATCCAGGTTGAGCCAATAGCTTAGCATCCATCCCACGTATAGAACGCCTGCTGCTGTCCATGCCCAATCTTGAAATGCTGTTCCTCGTGGTGAACGAATCAGTATCCATACCAGGGAGATCACCAATGCTACTGACATAATGATAGGTAACAGGTTGACGGAGAGATGGTAATGAAGGCTCAGCGGGCTTAAAGTGAGTGCCACTGCCCATAATAAGCCAAAGCGGGTTAGAGGATGCCCTTTGCCTGAAGTGGCCACCATGCCATAGAACTCCGAAGTGGCGACTAACGCTGCTGCGGCAATGAAAACACCAAACCAGGGGTGGCCAAACCAGACGGCGAGGAGGATAATGGGCAAGAGTATCGCTGCAGTGATAATCCTTTGTTTAAGCATGCCTAAATTCTAAACAAATCCAAAAATCAAAGATAAAGAATCAAAATTACAATTCAAAATGGAAAGGCCTCATTTTTAAACTTTGGTTTGTCATTTTAGGCTGTTTAATTTTGTTCTAGCTTTGGATCCAGATTTGTCTTGATTATCTGGAAAATCCTTCACCTCCAAATTTTGTAGTGTGACCCTTTAGGGTCGTGCAGCACGAGGCTAAAGCCTCGCACTACTTTTTAAACTTTGCTTTGTCATTTTGCACTTTTATTTTTGAGTTTTTACATTGGTTTAGTGTTTCGGGTTTAGTATTTGGACTTTTGCTTTGCTGGAATTGCCGCGTTTCCGGTCTGTACTAACAAGAATGAAGCTCCTTTATTTATCTGTTTATATTTCCTTTATTTCCTTCTCCTTGTCATTCCCCAGCTGGCTTACTTTGCCTATGAATGCCTCGGCGAGTTGGTCCACTTGTTTAGTAGCGCTTTTAAGCTCATCTTCCGATATTTCCTTATTCTTTTCCATTTTCTTCAATTTTGCGATGCTATCCCGCCTTATATTGCGTATCATCACTCGGTGGTCCTCTACTCTTCTTGCCAGCAATTTGGCTAATTCAGCACGGCGTTCCTCGCTCAGTAGCGGGACAGCTATGCGAATTAGATTACCGTCGCTTGAAGGGCTGACACCTAGATTAGATTTAAGTATCGCTCTTTCGATCGCTTTTATCGAGGTGCGCTCCCATGGTTGAATAACGATGAGATTGGCTTCACGGGCAACTATATTAGCCAGTTGGACTAGGGGAAGAGCTTCACCTTGGTAATCAACCATAATGTTATCCAGTAATGCTGGGTTGGCTCGACCGGTGCGGATAGTGGTGAATTCACGAGCCAAAACATCCACAACCTTTTCCATTTTGGCGGTTAATTCAGCGATTACTTGCCTCATTATTTTTGCCCCTGCTGTGAGGATCAGTAATGCCCAATCTCGAATCTAGTGAATCTTGATACCTTTATATTCTCGCCCACTTTGGCAATGGTCTGGTTAATAATTTCCTGCACGCTTCTCGTAGGTTCCTTAATGAATGGCTGATTAACCAGGCAATCTGTTTGTGGGTCAAATTCTTCTTTCTCAGGGATTTCCTCAATGGTGATGAATTGAGGAGAGGTGGCAGCGATTTGCATAGCTATATCGCGCGCGAGTTGTCTGAACTCATCGGTGCGAGCTACAAAATCAGATTCACAATTCAGTTCTACCAGTGCTCCTATCTTGCTGGTGTGGTGGATATAGGCTTCAACTATCCCTTCTGTAGTTACACGCTCCATTTTTTTCTGCGCTACCGATAGTCCGCGACGCCGTAAAACCTTGACCGCTTTTTCTACATCTCCCCCTGCTTGAAGGAGTGCATTTTTGCATTCTACCATTCCAGCGCTTGTCCTGCTTCGCAATTCTTTTATCGCTTCGGTCGGCACTTTCATGTCATTGTTCCTTCGACTGCTCGTCTGCTTGCTCCTTTGGCTGCTCCACTGTTTGTTCCTCCACTGACTCCTCTACTTGCTCCTTTGGCTGCTCCACTGCTTGTTCCTCCGGTAACTCCTCTACTTGCTCCTTTGGCTGCTCCACTGCTTGTTCCTCCGGTAACTCCTCTACTTGCTCCTTTGGCTGCTCCACTGCTTGTTCCTCCGGTAACTCCTCTACTTGCTCCTTTGGCTGCTCCACTGCTTGTTCCTCCAGTGGCTGCGCTACTTGCTCCTTTGGCTGTTCCACTGCTTGTTCCTCCAGTGGCTGCGCTACTTGCTCCTTTGGCTGTTCCACTGCTTGTTCCTCCAGTGGCTGCTCTACTTGCTCCTTTGGCTGCTCCTTTGCTTCTTGCTCCGATGGCTCCTGTGGTGCTTTCGCTGGTTGTTCCTCATCGGGACTAAACGAGTAGGAAGCCAAAAGTTCAACACCCTCTTCCATCTCCTGTCCTTCTATACTGACCATTTCCAGTTGTTCTTGCTCTCTTATTTGCTTTCCTTCAAGCACAGCGTCGGCTATTCTGCTACAAATCAATTTAATCGCTTTAATAGCATCGTCATTGGCGGGGATGGGGTAATCAACTTCCTCAGGATTGCAATTGGTATCTACTATGGCAACCACGGGTATATCGAGCTTTTTAGCCTCGGAAAGGGCGATCTTGTCCTTGATTATGTCCACAACAAACAGGGCTCCTGGCAGAGTATCCATTTCCTTAAAGCCGCCGATCTTAATATTCAGGCGAGAAATTTCCTTTTCTATCTTTGCCTTTTCCTTCTTTGGTAAATTCTCCAATTCCCCCTTTATTTGGCGGTCTTCCAGGCCAACCAGGTAATTAATCCGTGATTGTATTGTATCGAAATTAGTCAATGTCCCGCCAATCCATCTCTGGTTGACATAGCACATACTGCATCTAGTTGCTTCTTCCTCTATTATTTCTTGAGCTTGCTTCTTGGTGCCTACGAAGAGGAGAGTTTGCCCGTTGGTGATTAATTTCCTGACGAAGGCATATGCCTGCTCCAGCCTCTCGGCTGTTTTCTCCAGGTCGATGATGTGGATACGATTGCGCTGAGTGAAGATATAATCCTTCATCTTGGGATGCCACACGCTGGTCAGGTGCCCAAAGTGAGCTCCTGCCTCCAAAAGTTCCTTTACCACAGCATTGTCTGTCATGAAACTTGCCTAATGTAGCATGGATGAGATCTTTTTGACAAGGTCAGGCATTATTTCCGGAATAGGGCGAAGAACCTGTCCTGATATTCCTCGAATAGCCCCCATCTATTCAACTCGTTGACCAACTCAGGGGCTCGAGAGATGTCTTTGTTTACCAGTCCGAAAAGTTCCTCAATAAAATTTCGAGCATCCTTAGGTACCCCGGTGGAATCTATATCCAGGAAGCCCCTCCTTTGAAAATCAGTGATGTTGGTGTATACCGACCCTCTCGTTAGCTCATAAATAAATATCATTAGTGATACATCCCATAGCTCTTCTACCCCTCTAATTATGGCGCTCAGTGGATTGTTTTCCTCCTCTATTCTTTCGTTTAGCTTATTTATTAGTGCTGCTGTAGGTTCAGAAACAATGTTCATCTCTTTGGGTTCATTTTTATATCGATAGAAGATACCTGGCTCATGGGGAAAGTTCTCTGCCATGGCCTGGAGGTATTTGCTGGATTGCTCACTAAACCCCTCTAAGCTGGTCAGGTAGCTAGGGGTAACAATCCTTGGCCTCTCAGCAATCACGTTGCCATCCCTTACCACATTAACATTCTCGGTCAATCCGGTTACCACATAATAGGAGATAATGGTATTGCCAAAGGTAGCCAGATTTTGCCGTGGAAACCTGATTACTTTGGTTCGCTCTATGGCATATTTAACTCTCGGGTCTATATCCATCTCTTTCCTTATACCTATATTATACAAACATCTTCACCATCTGGAAATTTCGTTCCACGGTTTGCTTCCCGGCGATTATCTTGCCCGGTTCGGTACTATGTCCGGGAATCAAATATTCCACATCAAGTTGTGATAACTTGTCAATGCTGCTTCGCAGCAGGGAAGGGCTGCCTTCAGGAAGGTCTGTTCTGCCGATGCTGCCCCAGAAAACCACATCACCGCTTATCAATACTTTTTTTTCTTTCCAGTAAAGCGAAATCGATCCCGGGGAATGTCCCGGGGTAAGTAAAACCTGGACAGTGACCTTGTTACTCGTGCCCAAGGTCAGATCACCTTCTTTAAGGTAGAAGAACGGACTGATGGGTGGAAGCCTGGCGCCAAGAACTTCATAAAGCCTGTTTCCTGTACCGTGGTAGAAATCATGTTCCTCTTTGGACAGAGTAATCAGGCTTTTATTTCTTTCAGCGATAGTAGATGCAGCTTCAAAATGGTCCGGATGGCTGTGAGTGACAATTATCAGCCCCACATCCATTATGCTCAGCCCGTCTTTGTTCATTGTCTCGATTAGCGAATCTAGGCAGGCTTCACCAACTTCATTGTGGATATGCCCAGGGTCAACCAACACATGTGGTTGCTTCCCTCGCAAAACATGGCACCAAAGGCTGGCGTTACAATTATTCCCCATCCCTTGCCAGATGTAGCAATAAAAGTTCTCCGCTAATCGTAAAGAACGGTGATAAACCATAACTGATTAAATCCTGAACAAATTCTAAGTTCCAAACATTTAGTACTTTTCATTACGGCAGTCCCAATAGGTTCTTGGCGTTTTCCCTGAGATATTTCTTGTTCACTTTCTGAACCTCGGTCAGCGGCATGGTGTCCAGGAAAAGGGCATATTTGGGGACGGCATATTTAGCAACTTTATCGCTGAGATATTGGATAAATTCCTGCTGCTTCACCTTTCCCTTATATCCAGGGCGTAACTGGATAAATACTGCGATCCTCTCGCTGCCCTACTTCTGGGCAGCCTTATCTAGAAGCGAGAAAACTGGTTTTTGAGGGTAGGGTTCGAGCGTTTTGGGAAGGCCAAACACCTCATATTCCTCAAGCCACGGCTTCTCCTTTACGATAGTTCCTCCTTATTTGACCCTAGTCAGTATTATAAACTAAAATGTCCTCTGCTTCTACAGCGAGAGGTATCTTATGGGTGACATAAAAAGCGCCTGGGAAATTGCTCAGGAGAGGGCTAACAGACTGGGCAGGCTCTCTGCTGAAGAGCAAAAACAACAGAAGGAGCAGGAATGCCGTCAAATTGCTGCCGGGATCGCCCAGAACTACTTTGACCCTTCGGAAACTCAGGATATAGCTACCATACTTGATAAATATTCTGGGGAAGAAAAGACTTTAATTGAGTTGGCGTTAGTTGGTCTGCTAACTGAGGCTATTACTTTCGACAGCCAGAGCAGAGCGGAGAAAGCAGCTCGAGGTATGGTGGCTCTGGAGCCAAAAGCGCAGCCGATTGTGGGACGGATGATAGACCTGTTGACGGAATACCACCAAGCTGGAAAGAGGATAAGAAAGGAAGTGGAAAGTGGGGCAAAGGAAGTGCTGCATCAGTTGAGGATTTCGGGCCCGGCGATAGGGGAGATAAACATCGAAGGTAATCCGCAACGGCAAGAGGATTGGCAAAGGCTCAGGGCACCATTGGAACAACAGCTTGATGCCTTTAAGCGAGAGTTACACGAAGGAAAATTCTAAACCCGAATAAATCCAAAAATCAAAAGTAAAAAGTCAAAATGGCACCCGTTTTGTCATTGCGAGGTGCGGTAGCACCGAAGCAATCTCAAAGTTAAATCCGAAACAAATCCTAATTTCAAAACTCAAAGCTCAAAATTGTTTTGGTCACTTGATATCGAGTACCCGGTACTTCTTGCTGGTGATGCCGCAGCGGTCATCGGTGACGGTGATGACATCGTAGAGCTCCTGGCCACAATTAACGGGGATGGTTATTTGACCCCCTTCGGCTCGCAATGACTCCCTCCGGAGAATAGCGTCCGCCCTCTCCTGGGCCCTGGTGGCTGATTGAAGGTTGGGGTCGTAGGACTGTTCTAAGTTATCAATGCCGAGTTCTAAGTTAGGCCAGTCGAAGGCGTCCCGGACAATTCGGGATTCGTCCTCTGCTCTCCCGATGGCACGGGCCCGTGACAGCGTAATGTGTGATGCGTAACTGCCCTGGAGGATGACGTGAGCTGTGCCGTAGGAATACGAGCTCTCTTCGTCGTCCTGGAGGTCTTTGACATAGGCCTCGTTGCCGTCGAATATGAGGGCGTCGGGGATGAACGAAAGGATCCGCCGAAGGGCGGCGTCTCCCCTGGTCCCTGGCTGCAGGGTGAAGTCGGGATACAGGTTATCAACCGCTGAGCTCTTGGAGACTCCCCCAGGGCTGGTGAGGTTGATGCCCCACCTGCAGATGATCTCCTGGATAATCTCCCACACCCGTTTATTCGCTGGCCACCGCATCTGAAAACGGGCGGACCACTTATCGGCTAATCCCTGGCCATCGAGGCAGACCAGGGTGAGGGTTGATGTGTTAGGAGAAGAGGAATACTCCCAGGAATCGATCCAGTACCTCCCCACCTCCACCGCTTCGCTTCCTTCAGAAGTCTTATAGCCTAACTTCAGGACCACTTCGCTTCGCTTTGCGGGCGGTGTGGAATACTGGGCGGAACTGTTGTTAAGTTCTATGTTCAACGTTCTACGTTCTACGTTCAAAGAAAGGATATCCTGGGTTAGATCAAGCGGGGTACCCGTTGGCCTGGGGGCTCTCCAAACTCCGTCGGGTCGTTCCAGCCACCAATAATCGGATGTTGAGGATGTTCTAAGTCCAAAGTTCGAGGTTATGTTCAGGAAGGGCTTGGGCTCGGTGAAGGCCATTGAGCTGAAGACGGAGCCTCTGACAGAATGACAGATTAACGGCATGGTATAGGCTGTCGTGCCGGTGAATTTCTCCACCGCGGTGAGCTGCGTATTCTCGTAGTCCTGGACTGATGCAGGGTTGTGACAATCGGGGTACTCATAGGTGACGTCCTCACCCTGGGGTGCGGTGATGAACGGTTCTACATCTGAGAATGTGTAGGTGTTGTCGAACTGCTGCCGATAGAGGCCATAGAGGTTATACGGGTCTCCCGCCTCCAGGGCGGCGATGACGATATCTACGTGGTTCGGGGTATAACTGGCTCCAATGCCCAGGGTAGTAGAGAAGGGATGATTGACGCTGCCCAACCAGGTATGCTCGGTAGTGGACTGGTCTGAGGAATCTAAAACGATGCCGTTTTGCTGTCCTGCCTTCAATGCGAAGCACACTACGATGTTTCCCGTTGACCACCAGGTGGCGGCCATAGACAGGACATCGGCGTAGCTTACGAGCTGAGCATTTGACCAATCCTGGCCGTAGTTATTCGAATAATACTTCCACAGGACATTTCCCGTGGTCCGGTAGAAGATATAGACCTTCGCACCATGGGCGGCGATGGCACATGGTCCGTAACAATTCGTGGCTATTTGGGTCCACTGGGAATAGTCGGACTGATCATCGGGGCTGGTGACCTTCTGGCGGTACAACTTGTTGCCGGAATCCGCGCGGATGCGGTGCATGCTGCCCTGGCCGTCGAAGGCGATGCCATGGTGATTGTCGGTTTCGCTGCCGGTGTAAAGTCTTGACCAGGATAGGCGTTTGATGCCCTGGTCAAAGTCGTAGACCTTCGCCTCGACGTAAGGAAGGCGGTCGGGTTTCTTCTGAGCTGCTAAGAGGGTTGCTGATAAATCCTTCATGCTATATATAGTGGTGCAGTTTTACAGATCATAAAATTTTCGTTCAATATGTAGTGTCACCAAAATACCCCCAGGATTAACCTGGCGATGGCGAGCCAGGCCATGACGGCTGCCGCTCTGCCGCCCAGGTAATAGTGATGCTCGTCCTCGATTTGGAAGAAGTAATCCTCTTTCATCGGGTGTCTTTCTTGCCAGGGACACAGGACTTCGAAGAAGCCGACAAGGAAGGCATGCCACTCCTCTGGTGTGCTGAGTAGCTCTTTAGGCACAATACCCTTGAAAAACGTGCGAGAGCGGGCTTTTGAGTTTTCTTCCGAGTTATTTATCATAACCCCCTTAATCCCCCTTTTCTAAAGGGGGAGTTAATTGGTTTATATCAATGCTCCCAGGGTATCGGGGACTGGTTTGTTGGCCTTCTCATAATGTCGGGCTAAGTGGCGGGCTGCCGAGATGATATCCTCCGGGTCGGCCTGGACTCTCTCTCCGCGGTAACCGGCTCTTGATAGAGCTGCCACCGCTGCCGGCATGCGGTCCCAGTTCACGGTCTTCTCGATGTTTAGCCTGCCCTTCAGGGCTCTGAAGATGGCCTTAGTATGATGGGGAAGCTTCCAGGTCTCCGGATCCTCCGGGTCACCGACGATGGCAAAGGCTTCTTTGGGAAGGCCTTCTTTGGTCTTCTCCTTTTCGACTGATTGTTTTACTTTAGATTTTGCCATGGTTTCCTCCTTTGTTCTACGTTCAATGTTCAATGTCACTTGATATAAGATATCGCGCTGATTTGGTGCTTTAGTGTGTTTGTTCCTGATGCTCTATCTCTCGCATTGATGTGGCGGTTTGTTTGTATGGGAATTGATGGATATGCACAGTTCAAAAGGTCAGTTACTTGTGCAAAGGTATTACACCATGTTCCTGCTCCGCCATCTTTGCTAACCTGTAATCCGATTGCGTAGGCCATTGTCCCATTATCGGCAACTTGTGTCTTGAGGAAAACCGCTGTTGCGTCCGCTGGAATGCAGGGACTAATGTCTAGCTCTACCGCTTGTGAGACTCCACAGGTGCTATAAGTCCTGATTGAGTTCCCATTTACCCAACTTGCAATGTCGGCAGCATTGGTAACCTGGAGTGTTTTGCCTGTCTTGCCATTCGGTGTAGCCTTCACCCAAGCATTTTCGCCCCTGGTAGTGTTTCGTATCAAAACGTAGACGCTGGAGGCATTCATATACTCTGGAGCGGCTCCCCACTCACCAAAGTAGTAGGCGACACCGGTAGTCATAGTTATCACATCGCCACTCACGCTGGCAACGGTGGCGATTCTTGGAGTAGAGGAAACAGCGTTTGCCCACGCCCTCCAGATGGTAGTAGGATTAGCCAGCATGTAGAACCGCTTGTCTACGCTTCCGCCGCTGGGCTGCTTACATTTCCACTTGGAGGCTGCGTTGTCCCAGTAGATAACGTCTTCGTCTGCAGGTGATGGAACGTTGACGTCGCCCAGGTTGTTCAGAGCTGACTCATGAGGGACCACGCTCCCCAGGGGATGCCGAGCTGTGATGTCATGCCTGGCAACGCTGAGATATTGTGAATGGTCATCGTCCCCCAAACCGGTGAGCTCGCCGTGGTCTGTGACGCCGCCCGAGCTGCCCTGTGGCCAGGAAGCGACGATGCAAGCGTCGCGGGGATTTCCCCCAGGGATGGCTACCAGGACATAGTTACCTACTACCAGAGCTGACGCTGCGATAGAGACGGAGACAGAGATATCGTCGAGGTAAGTGGTTAGCGAACCGACGAGCTGCACGCCCGCCTTGTGGGCTTCGCTGTCGAAGGTCTTGAGAATGCCGAGTTCTAACATGTTCAATGTTCAACGTTCAACGTTCAATGTTCATTCGGTATAGAGCTCCTTTGAGATGACTCGACTTTTGAGGGCTTTGAGCTTCTTGTCGTAGCGGTCAAGCCTTTGTTCTCCCCACTTCAAGAAGTTGATGGTAGCCCACTTGCCTGCGATGGTAGCTTTGTCAACGGTATAGACCGATGCTGATGTTGCAAGATATCCGGTGGCTCCCAGGACAATGATCTCCTCAAACTGGCTTGGGATGGTCGACGATGATCCGTTTAGGGTGTGCTCCTTATACCACTTTACCCGGGCATCGTCTCCGTTGCCTTCGTCGTCCATCTGAATGGTGTCCTGCCAGATTCGGAACTTCTGGTAGTAAGTGGGGTTCTGACCGATAGGGAACTCAACGGACTCCACCCTGATAAGGCCTGACAGACTGGAGATATCGATATCCCTGCTGCTCTCGACGGTAGCGATATCGTCCTGCTGCTGTATGGGGTGTACTATTGAGAACTCCTTGACCACTCTCTCGATGGCTCCGTCCACCTGGTCGTTGGTCCAACGATAGTTAGCATCATCTTCGTCCTGCAGGTCCTCCCGGACTCTCGCTCTCATTTCTGTTAGGTTCATAATCTCACCTGTTCCTTATTCAACGTTCAACGTTCAATGTTCAATGTTCCAGGTTAGGAGGGAGGGGAGGGTCGATGCTCCCCTCCCCCTGAGGCAGGAGGTTAAGATGTGGCTTGCTGGCCGGTGCGATCCCCGTGCTGGGAACCAAGAGGACTTCTCACATCCTGGTCGTGGGTTAATCCCAGCTTCCACGCTGCGAACGTTGCCCAGCCGTCCCCTTGAAACCAGGTAAAGCATGGGACGTATCCTCTCCTGAAGCCCGCGGGCCCGCGCCAGCACGTCAGAAGTAATGTGTAATATGTAATCAGTAATCTGTAATCTTTTACGCATCACTCTTCACCTGTCACACATTACTTCTTTACCTGTTACCTCCTTCACTCTCCTCAGTCCAGCACTCCTGTCATCATGGCCGCTTTCACGGTGGAAAAGAGGGCTAGAGACACATACCATTTCACCCTGGTCCTGGTGGCGTCCTTGGTCTCCAGTGAGCCAAGCCGTTCCACCTGGAGCATCTCGGGGCTCGATAACCCACACACGCCGCCCTCGCCCATCTGGAAGGCGAAGATGACCGAGCAGTCGTCGGAGCTGCCGACGGTGTAGTTGTCCTTCACCCAGTCGTTGACGGCGATAGGGATGCCGTTATACAGCTGGATCTGCTCCATGAACATCCCCGGCCTGGTCTCAAGGACGGCTCCCGAGGCTCTGACAAGGCCCTGGAGCTTCCTTCGGCTCCTCTTGCTCATCAAGAGCATGTCGGGCTTACCGCCTCTTACCAGGTCGATGAGCTCATCGAGCTTGGCCAGGGCCAACGTGGCACCATTGGCTCCTGTTCCCAAGTGGTGGCCGTATTTACAGGTCCAGGTGACCTGGTCATCAACGACGGTGGCTCCCTCCTGGGTTGGCCAGGTGGGCTCGGTAGTGGCATGAGTCTTTTTATCGCCGGCTGACGCCGTGCACTCATACCGGAAGCCGTTCTCGAGTCCTGCGGTGGGGACAACGATATCGCCCACCTCTGTGACGGTATCGGCCACCCAGGCTGTGTCCGAAAGCAGCTTATACAAGCCTGACGGCTGCTCATCGGCACCCGTCCCGTTAAGGAAGATATTCTCGAACTCATGCTGGACCGCCTTGGCCTTCTGCTCGATAACGGCTGTCTCAAGGTCCTGGACATTACTCCTGGTTGACTTGAGGAAGTTATCGACATCGGCGTCTCCGCCAAGGATCTGGAGGGTAGCGGTCACCTGCTCGAACGCTGGCTCGGACGTTGTCCATGTACCGGTAACAGGTGCATACCACCCTACTCCGGGCAGCGTCTTCTCACGGTTGTACTTCAGACTGGTACCGACAATCTGAATGAAGGGCAGCTCCTGCAGTATAGGGCTGTCCTTGATAATGGTCTCGATGATGCCCTGCAGCAGGACATCGTTAGACAGTTTTGATGCTTCATCTAAAGATATACTCATAGTTCCTCCTTGTTCTAAGTTCTACGTTCTACGTTCTACGTTCAATGTTCAACGTTCAACCTTTTTGCTGAATTCCAGCGGCGATCTTGTCCCTGGAGGACATTCCCTCGAGGGAGATGGCTCCTCTGGTTGGAGCTCCTGCAGGTACTTTGGCTGCCGAAGCTTCGGCCTCGAGGGTCTTCTTGACCGCGGCTACCAGGCCTTTGGCCTTCTCGACTGAGGCGTCGAGCTCCTCGATGGTCTCGCCGCTGATCATGTCCTCGGGTATGGTGGGATTGAGGGCTTTGGCCATTGTGGCATACTTGGCAACGGCCTGATCTCTGGCGTCCTTCAAGGAAGTGGTCAAGGCTTCGCTTTGCTTCTTCGCTTCGCTTAAGGACGATTCGAGCTCGCCACGCTTGGTCTCCAGGTCGGCGATGGTAACGTCCTTCTTGTCGGACGCTTCCTTCAAGGCAGCGCTGGCTTTCTGCTCTTCCTCGAGCTGAGCTTTGACGGCACTGAGCTCCTCGTTTGTGGACACGTTGTCCTGGGTCTGGTCTTTCTCTTCATTGTTGGCTTCTGCCATAGATTCCTCCTCTTTACTCTCCCCCTAAGATTGCTTCGCTGCGCTCGCAATGACATGGGGGTTGACTTTATTATTCAGGCACTTCCATCTCAGCGGCAACCGCTCTCTCTCTCGCACCGCCACGGGTGGACTTTGCCCTAAAGTCCTCATTCATCTGTAAGATCTTTCCTCTCTCCTCAAGCCACCTGGTGAACTCCTCATCGGGATCCATGATTCCCATCTCGTCCATAGCCGTCCTTCTGCTGTGGACTCCCGCCTGGACGAGGAGCTGCTCGTTCTGAGCCTGACGCTGGGTATCCTGGGGAAGTACCGGACCCCACACGACACGGTGGGTTATACCTTCGAGGTTCTCATTCATATATCTGGCTGCTAGCTTGAGGATCATCTCGGTTCTCTTATGATAGGCGTTGGTCCTGATGGTCCTTTTCCTGGTGACCTTCTGGATCAATGATCCCAGCTCAATCTGCAGGGCTGCTCCTGATAAATCCCTCTCGGTGCCGCCATAGGCTGCCCTGGGGGTTTCGGAGATATCGTGAAGGGTGCGATATATCAAATCAATGTAATCTATATGGAGTCTGATGCCTCCGCCCTGGAGCAAATCTAGCAGATAAGCTTTGGCATCCTCGGGTACGGTCCACACCGCTCCCGGCTGGACCTGGATATCTTCCGATTCGCCGACGTTCTCGAGGACCGCTATCGGGTTGCCTGACAATTCCAGGATCCTGGACAACTGGCTGACCGCTCGATTCAACTCCCGCTGCGGCTGCTTAACTGAGGGGATATCGGAGGTCCCCCAGAACTGCTTGGGCTCCCTCAAGTTGGGGAAGATAATGAACGGAATGAAGCCATACGGGTTGGGCTTCGACTCAATCCTTTCGTTATCCAGGAAGAGCTCGAAGTCCTTGGTGGTCCAGAGTTCGGTTACTTTCACGAGATTGCTTCGGTGCGCTGCACCTCGCAATGACACAAAAGGGCTGTCATTGCGAGCCGAAGGCGTGGCAATCTCATTCCCATAAAGCAGGCTTACCTGGTCCTGGGAAAGGGTATATCGTGACGCCACCCGCCACACGTTGGACAGGTCATCACCCAGCCACCAGGCGTAAATACCCCGGATATCCGGAGCGGTGATCCTGATGCGCTTCTGGTCCGGGTCCCAGATGGCCTTATAGCATCCATCTCCCAGGATAGCGGCGTCAATCTCAGTCTCCCAATCGAGCTGCTGGAGGTTGTTGGATTCATAGACGTCCCGGAGCAGCTGCTCCGCGTGGAGCACCTTTGCTTTGAGCTGGTCGGTGTTCTCGGTGGGATAGCAGGCGAAGGTCAATCCCTGCATTAAATAGCTGGTGACCTTATCGATGGCCACTTTGGCATAGTTAAATACGAGCTGGCGGTTTCTGCTTGTCTTCTCCCACTGGCTGCCGTTGTAGAAATTGAGGTTGTTGGTATAGGCTGCCAGCCTGGCGGTATCGATGCGGGCTAGCTGTGAAGGATTGAAGCTTGTGCTTGAGTTCTGACGATAGGAAGAAACTGAAGTATCAATCATCTCTGAAAATTCCCAGGTGCCTCACCGGGAGATTGCGGAGCTTGTTCCGAGTAAAACGAGGAATCTCGGGATGAGATTGCTTCGTCGTCCGTCAAGTGACGGACTTCCTCGCAATGACATAAGGGGGGTGTGCCTCGCAATGACAAAAAGGGTGCTCCTTCCAATGAAAGGCTGTTCAAAAATGTAGTGCGAGGCTTCAGCCTCGTGCGCACGACTCTAAAGGGTCGCACTACAAGAGGGCGACGGTGCTGTGCAATAAGACCCGAAATACTAAACAACATCAAATGACTAAAGTCCCGATGACCAAAGTCTTTTTGAAGTTTGAATTTAGATATTAGGATTTGTTCAAGATTTGGTGCTTGGAATTCAGGATTTTTCCGCAAGGTCAAAAGTACGGAGGAAAGTTCAAAATTTACTTTTGCGTTTTGCATTTTGATTTTTTATCTTCTGAGGCTTCCTTCATTACCTTCAGCCCTCGCTGCACCGTCCTCACGCTAACCTGGAATATTCGGGCAATCTCGTCATTGCTTTTCCCTTCCTTTTTCAGCGCCATCATTCTCCTTGCCCTCTGGGTCTTCAGGAATTTCTCCTTTCCCCACGGCGCTTCCTTGATGCAGTAGGGGAAGGGACAGTTAAGGCAGGAGGGCCATAGCTCACAGCCTTCGTCTTCGTAGGGGAAGTCCTCGGGCAATAAATCCCAGATGCTTTGTGGTTCCGTGACGAGTCTTTCGCTTTCTGTCATTCTGTCCTCAAATTGCTCCAAGATTGCTTCGTCATCCCTCACTTCGCTCTGGATTTCCTCGCAATGACACAAGGGGAGTCATTGCGGTTTTTATTGTCATTGTCAGCCCCTCTCCAGGTGTCATTGCGAGCGAAGCGTGGCAATCCCGGCGGGGCATGAGATTGCGGAGCTTGTTCCGAGTGAAACGAGGAAGCTCGCTCTGAGATTGCTTCGTCGTCCGCCAAGTGACGGACTTCCTCGCAATGACAGGAGGGGTGCACCTCGCAATGACAGGAGGGGGATGTGCCTTGCAATGACGGGAAGGTGGTGCGTTATCATGTCGCAATATTAGCACTACAGTTCTAGAAAGGCAAGGGAATTTTGTCACCCTTCACTGCATCGTAATAAGAGGTATATTGACATTGGGAAGCAGGCTAGTATAATGTTGCATAGTGTATGTCAATAATTGAATGTGTGCTTGACAAGATTTCAAGTTATGTTTACAGTTTGCCCGAATAGATTAAAGGAGGTGATGCCTATGGAGCAGTCCCAAAGGAATTCTCGAAGGAGATTGCGGAGCGTGGCAATGCCACGAGATTGCGGAGCTTGTTCCGAGTGAAACGAGGAATCTGTTGCTCCGAGTTTGCTTCGGCTATGCCTCGCAACCGCATTCGCTCCTCGCAATGACAAAGATGTTTGGAAATGTAGTGCGAGGTTTTAGCCTCGTGCACGACCCTGAAGGGTCGCACTACGGAAATTTTGGAAAGCCATCCACGTGTCATTGCGAGCCGAAGGCGAAGCAATCTCAACAGGATTCACGGAGGGGAAAGTGTCTGTAAGAGGCACATTCCGGTTTACTGGAAATTCACGATAACCAAACCAAGGCAAAGAAGGTCGACTTTTAGCCAAGGTTTACATAATGGTTCCCAAAAATTTACGGAATTTTTGGGGTGAAGTAAATAAGGAGGATTAATTAATGGATAAAACAATAGATAACTGGTCTAGAAGGGCCTTTTATTTGGTCATTGCTATATTAATGACTTTAGGGCTGCTTCTAGCGCCAGCAATGGCTCCACAGGCTAACGCCGCTGAGGTGAATGCCGAGTGGGACAAGGTTGGTACGCCGTACACCGATGATTGGACCGTTGCCCCGGGCTCGGACATCGTCGTGGGGGCCGCGATTCCCGGCGGTAGCGTCGTCTACGTGGTCGGGTCTGGTTGGGACGACAACGACATCAGTACTGGCAACTGTACTGCGAAGTTGTGGAAGTCTGAGGACTTCGGTGTCACCTGGGATGACCTGTCCGATAACGTGTGGGATGTCGTGGAGGATGAAGGGTTCAACTCGAGCAATCCCAATGTGACGTTTAACTACGTTGCCTGTGGCCTTGATGACTCCGACTTCATGGCGGTGGCGGTGGTTGATGATAACGGCACTGCTTCCGTTTACTGTGATGACGTACAGGCAGTGGTCATCTCCGATGATGGCGGTGATAACTTCGCCTGGACCGGCGATATAGACGACAGCAGTGCTGGTTCTGTTCTCAATCGCACTTTCGACATGAAGATCTCCAATGAGGATAGTGATGGCGATCGCAACATCGCACTGGGTGGCACTGGAGATGCGGGGAGCTGCCCAGACGGTCTGGTGTTTCGCTATGTGACTGGCGGTCTAACCGGTGGTCACTGGGTAGATGCCTCAGCCTATGCTGGCTGGGACGACAGCGGTGATACCAGCGTGGCGGTTACCAAGGTGGCGTTTGCCCCCAGCTGGCTTGCCGATAACACGGTACTGGCGCTAAGCCACAGTGATAATTACACCTATCTTCAGACAGGAACCTGGGGGAATACGAAGGTCTGGAACGCACCTAGCTTTCCTGCGGCTGTGGCGATAACCGGTGCTGACGGGGGCCTGTGGGCTGCCTATAAAGGTGCAGCGGAAGGACTTGCCCTGCCCACGGACTACGAGGGCAGGCATGCCAATACTCGCTACGCCTGGGTCTATGTGGACAACACCGATTATCACGGTGTCATTTACAGAGTAACGAACGGTGCCGTTGTTGAGGTTGCTCAACAAATCACCGACACTCCCTTGCTGGCGAGCATTTCCTACCTGGGAACCATTGACGAAGGTAAAGCAATAGCCGGCTTGCTTCCCGGTACTGGCTGCTGTGACGGTGTCCAGGTTTACCGGAACGATGGCATTTCCGATATGGACATCTGCTGTGAGCGGTGGAGCGAGGCCTGCAAGCCGCCCACGGGGGCGAAGAACGCCATGGTTGCCTATGTGGCTCCCAACAAGGCTGTTGCCCTTACCGCTGGCAATACGACCAACTGCCTGGGATTCGATGAAAGCGCTGTCTCCTTCAGCCTGGATGACGGCGATACCTGGAACCAAATTGGACTGGTGGACACCTATATCGACTATCTGTCCGATGTTGCCAAATCACCCGACTGCAATAAGACCTGGGTGGTTAGCGTTAACCTGGGTGAACGTGGTGAAAATGGTTATTGCGAATGCGACAGCGTATGGCTGAAAGCTGACCCACTGCCCGAGGCTTCGGAATACAGCGGCGCCTGGATAAGGGAGTGGTGCGATAACCTTACAAGTAGCACGGCGTTTAACGGCGCGGACACTCCTGAAATGGGTCTGTTGAGGCTGGCTCCCGAGGAGACCGAGGAAGCGTTAACCGTTTACCTGGTTGACCGCGGGAATAACACCGTTTACTACGATGGTACTGAAGGTCTGGGCTGCTGGGAAACAGGAAGCTCGATAGTTGACGAGATATCCGATTTAGCTGTCCTGGACGAAGCTACCATCTATGCCGTGGGCTTCGATGCCAAGGTGGCAGTGTCCGATGACCATGGTGCTACCGCTTCGTGGAGCAGCACGATGGACAGCAAGGTTGACGACGGTCATACCATTGCCGTGCTTGGCGAGGGGAATGTCCTCGTTGGCGGCGCTGATGGCAAGGCGAGCTACTCCGATGATGACCTGGCCACTTTCAATGACGGCGATGCCAGCTTCACCAAGCTGGAGGATGGTCTTGGCGCTGGCAACGTACATGTTGCCTTTGACAGCTACTTTGACAGCAACAGCGTGGTCTATGCTGCGGTGGGGCAGGCAAGCCCCGCTAATGTCGCTGACAATAGCATTTACCGCTGGACTATTGGCACAAGCACCAGTTGGGATGACCTTGGTGCATGTGCCGGTGCTGCTACGCCAACGGAGGCTCAACTGCACTACTCAACTCCTTCATGCACTAAGGTTCATGTTGGCTACTACGGCATAGTCCTCAGCAGCGCTGAGGGCAATCCTGAGACCGATGCTACCACCGGAGGCGTTCTGTACGCCACCTTCTATGATGTAAACGGCACTGTCACCGGCGTGGCACGCTGTCTCAATCCTGCCGAGGATGTAGCCTGCGGTGGGCAAAGTTGGGATTACCTGATTGAGGATACGGCTGACAATCACGGGCAATTCACGCTGGAGCCTTCGAGCTTGAAGCTCTGCGGCTGCTTAACTCCTGATACCAACGCCAGGCTGTTTGCCATTGATGACAACGCATACTACAAGTCCTTTGCCAACGCCAACAGTATTGACGAGGACTCGAGCGTTGGTCGTCTGTGGACATACGAGGACTGCTATGCCAAGGCGGGTCCAGTGCTCAACAGCCCTGCAGACAATGCTGTGGTTGATGCCGACCCGTGTCAGTGCTGGAATGATGCCTTCACGCTGAAGTGGGACAGGCAGTGTGATGCCTGCTCCTACAACCTGCTGATAGCCTATGATGAGGACTTCAACGAGGTACTAGTCGATGAGTGGAATGGCAAGGACGCTGATTGCAACGAGAAGGACTACGACCCACCCAGTGGCACGAGCCCCAGCTATGTTGTTGACAATAAAGCTCTGGGCGATGGCAGCTGCGGCACCACCTACTACTGGAAGGTGAGGTCTGCCGATGCTGAGACCGGTGAGATAATTCACAGTCCGTGGTCTGAGGTACGGAGCTTCACTGTTGCCGTTGGTCCTATGGCTGCGGTAACGCTGACCAATCCCAGCAATGGCGCTATTGGCGTGGCGGTGAGCAATATTCCGTTCACCTGGGATGCCGTTGCCGATTCCACAGGCTATGAGTTCAGTTTGGTGAACGCTGAGACCGATGCTGAGGTGGTATCAGCGACTTCAGTATCAGGGACGACTTACACCTATACCGGAACGCTTTCTTACAAGACTTCTTACTACTGGACAGTAAAGGCGTTCAAGGACACTACGGCGTTTGGTGACGCTACAGCGACCTTCACCACAGGTGCGGAGGGAGTTGTACCGCCGGCACCGACTACTCCGGCATGGGTGTGGGTGATTATCGCCATTGGTGCTTTATTGGTGATTGTTACCATGGTGCTTATCTTCCGAACACGAAGGGTGTAATAACCCTTCCCACCTGACCTCTCCCTTGACGGGAGAGGAATAAGGTGATGGTGAAGATAGAAGGGGGGCTTTCGAGCCCCCCTTCCCTTTATTTGAGATTGCTTCGTCATCCCTCGCTTGGGCTCGGGATTCCTCGCAATGACACTTCCCATTATGTCGTTGCGAAGCACACCCCCCTTATGTCATTGCGAGGCACAACGTGCCGAAGCAATCCCCAGGTTAAAAATGTAGTTGCCCAATTTATTGGGCAATTGTGCCTGATGAATCAGGCAACTACAAAATGCGGAGGCGAAGCAACTTGCAATGACGTCCCCTTATGTCATTGCGAGGAGCGGGATTCCTCGTTTTACTCGGAACAAGCTCCGCAATCCCCAGGTTAAAAATGTAGTTGCCCAATTTATTGGGCAATTGTGCCTGATGAATCAGGCAACTACAAAATGCGGAGGCGAAGCAACTCACGCTGGCGCCCCGAAGGGAAATCCTAAATGCTAAGTGCCCCACCGAGATTGCCGCGCTTCGCTCGCAATGACAATAAGAAAAAGGCTCGGAAACGACAAAAAAGAGGCGCGCAATGACATCCCCCTTACCTTATTGCGAGGCCCCCCCCCTTGTCATTGCGAGGCACAACGTGCCGAAGCAATCTCGAAGTTAGCAGCTATCAGCTATTAGCTATCAGCTATCAGCCATCAGCTTCATACTGACTGCCAACTGCCAACTGCCAACTGCTGACCGCTGACTGCCAACTGCCAACTGCTGACCGCTGACTGCTGACTGCTGACTACTGACTGCTGACCGCTCTTTTACATTGTTTAGTATTTCGGATTTCGGATTTAGAATTTGGTTTTTCTGGGATTGCCGTGCCTGGCCCTTCGCTACGCTCGGGGGACAGGGGGTATGCTTCATTGCCCATAGGGAGACATGGGCATTTCCCCTCAGCTGCCCGTTGCCAATCACGTATATTGCCTAAGGAAGGATGGTAGGATATCATTTTACCGGTTAAATAAAAAAGGAGGTGATGAAAATGTTCTTGATGGTAACACAGACATATCCGACTAAGAGTGTAGCCGCGGTTGGGAAGGTAGCCATGGGAGTTCTTGCAAAAGCCCTGCCACCCTATGTAAAGAGACTCGGCCCCTATATCGCTGCTGGCGGCGATGGCATAAAATCGTATTCCCTTTATGAGATAGAGAAGGGGCAGGTAGAGGAAGGGATTAAGGAAGTGAACAAACGCTTGGTTGCATTCTTCAATATCGAGGGATGGAAATATACACTAGAGCCTTTAATGACGGCGGAAGAAGCACTACCATTAATAGGACTATAACCCCTACTTGATAAGCAGAATTTAACACAAGAGGCGGATAGGCGGGAGCAGGTATTGGATTCGAACCCACGCTCCCCCTCTTCCGAAGACTGGTGCTCTGTTGCGCTGACTTCATCTTGACAAGGTGGTCGGGACTTGTTTCGTATTGTTTTTTGGAGCATTTTTAAGATAAAGTATTTTCATCAAGATTTGGGAAGGAGGAAAGATAGCAATGAATGTGGCGCAATTAGGGAAAGAAAATCTCGAGAGGTTTGGGGAATATACTTCATCGATATTCGAGGGTAAAGAATATACCAACCTTGAATTTAACCGCTGGTCAAACAGAGTTGGTAATGCCCTTAAAAGCCTTGGTGTGAAGAGAGGTGATAGGGTTGTCATCCAGCTCCCCAACTGCCTGGAAGTGCAAGTAAGCTTCACGGGAATATTCAAAATTGGCGCTGTGGTTACCCCTCTTAGCTTTCTTATCTCGGCTGAGGAGACGGCATACATCTATCAGGATTCCACTCCCGTTGTGGTAATAAGCAGCTCGGAATTCATGGAAAAGGTCTCCCGTGGCAAGGCGTCAGCGCCGAGTATAAAGCATGTAATCTCGCTTGACGAAGTCCCGGACACACTGTTATTTCGGGACATAGTGGATAAAAGCTCGGATGAATTGGAGATGGAAGATACCGCTAACGAGGAATTAGCGGCACTGCTTTATACTGCGGGAACTACGGGAAGGCCTAAAGGGGTCATGCTTACGCACGAGGCTTTGTACGCCAATGCTAAGGGGCAATATGAATTCCATAAGGGGGCCATTGTGCCTGGTAGTGTCGCATTGAGCTCTCTTCCTCTTTCTCACTCTTATGGCATGGCATCGATGAACGCCGGCTCCCTTTTTGGTGTGAGGGGGGTGTCAGTTAGATGGTTCAACACAGAAGACATTTTTGATGCAATACAGAAATACAAAGTAACTCTCACAACCCAGGTGCCGACCATGTTCGTTTACCAGAATATGTATCCTGAGCCTGAGAAATACGACCTCTCCTCGATGAAGTACTGGATTTCTGGCTCTGCCCCATTGGATGAGGAGACCAGAAAGGAATTCGAATCCAAATACCCCGGCAAGGTATACCAGGGTTGGGGATTAACCGAGGCAGGGGCCAATAATTCCTGCTGCCCACTTGATAAACCATATAAACCGGGTTCCATAGGTAAGCCAATGAATTGCGAGATGAAGGTGATGGACGAAAATGACAATGAAGTCAAAGTTGGCGAGATTGGGGAAATAGTGTTGAAAGGACCTGTGGTGATGTCAGGATACTGGAATAAGCCAGAGGAGACTAAAGAAGTGTTGCATGGTGGCTGGCTTCACACCGGCGATGTGGGATATGTGGATGACGATGGATATTTCTTCATCGTGGAACGAAAGAAGAATATGATAATAAAGGCAGGGGAAAATATCTTCCCGCGTGAGATTGAGGAAGTTGTCTATCAACATTCCAAGGTTTCCGAGGCAGCCGTTGTTGGCGTTCCTGACCAGATATTTGGCGAGGAACTCAAGGCTTTTATCGTGTTGAAGCCGGGGGAAAAAGCCACTGAGGAAGAGATAATCGATCTTTGCAAAGGGAAGCTCAGCAGTTTTAAGACACCGAAGTATGTTCAATTCCTCGATGCTTTTCCCAAGAATCCTGTGGGCAAGATACTGTATAAAGAGCTGCGTAAAATGGGCTAACTGGCGCGCCTGGAGGGATTCGAACCTACGCCCCCTGGTTCCGAAGACCAAAACCAGCTGTGCGCCCAGCGACGCCAGATAGCATTTTGGTTCGCCCTATCGGAGACGCCGCCTCGATTTACATATAGGGTACATTGAACAATCCATCGGGGGACAGGGCTGGTTAATATTAACGCAAACCCAATGTTGTTGGGTCTGTGAAGCATCACTAGCATGTGGTGGAACGAATTTCCCACACGAAATTTCTAAGATTTGCCTGTTGGTGGTGGTATAATTAAAGAATAAAACGGGGGGAGATTAGGGGGAATATTTATAATGAGTCCGGTTATTTCTAATGATCCAAGGTGGAATGAAGAATGGCATGAAGAATTGTTGAGCATTTCATTGCTAGAAAAAGGGCCGCTCCAAAGGAAAGAGCTAAAGAAAAGAATCAGAAGCATACAGACCAACGAACACCATGGAGACCGCAATTACGACCGTTGGATACGTAAGTTGATAGAGCGTGAATTAATTGAAGAACATGATAGAGTGTTGAGGTTAACGGGCTTAGGCGAATGGATTACGAAGTCCAAATTAGGCAGCCTTTTTGAAAGAGATTCATTTCTGGAAAGCTTTATTTGTAAGAAATGCAGCAGACTTCCTAATATTGTGTTGCTTACTCCATTATTAGATACAATTAATGTAAACAGGATAAACGCCAAAGGGCAAATTTGGGTGGATCTTAGATGCCCTAAATGCAAAAGCGTAGACACACATGGTTTGAGCTTCAGTAAGGATAAGCTTGTTAAATTCTATAAACAAGCGGTGGTGGAACTAAAGCAGTTCGTGAACTTGGAAGCACAAGGAATATGACTTTTTTATAGAACAAGGGCAAGTTTTTAGCATCCCGCACCTAAGTTGCACCCCTGAGGAAAAGGCGGAAAACAATGAGGAGAGGGCAATCACGATAACTATGAAAACCCACCTTTGCCTGATGAGTAGGTAAGGTAGGTAGATTTGGAGGAGTGAGCTGCTAAGGCTGAGTATCAGGTGGTCTTATGGCGGGACTTGATGAGGGTTAATTCGTGGCAATGTTTGTGGTAAGTCAGTATTCGGGACTTAAAAATACCTTCCTCCATAATCTGAGGTTGGAAAGAGACGGGGTATTCCAGTGTTGGGGACTCTACAAGGGTATACCAGAAAAGCAGCATGTCCGTAGAGTGGCAGTATCAAGTTCAGAGCGTAACCTTCTTGACGGTCTGTTTGAAGGCAAGATACTCCGCGGCCCGTATGCGGGTGCCAAGGTCAAAATTTGGGACATGGGAACCTATGAGACAAAGTCTTGGAGCAACACCAAGAGAGAAGTCATCCTGCATGGTAAAAAGTTGCATGGTGAGTATGTATTGCGCTGGATGGATAAGATGTATTGCTGGCTACTCTGGAAGCGCTAAGGCTGAGTATCAGGCGGTCTTGTGGCGGAACTTACTTAACTGAAGGGGGTGAATCATGGCTAGGAAAGTATTCCATATTGTTGTTGCGGGACAAGATACTCTGATAGAGGTGAAGTGGAGCAGATGGTCAAATGCAGGTGAGATAAGGGTAGATGGCAAAACGGTTAAAGCGTGGGGTAGCGGGATGTGGGTTCCAAGAGAGGTGGAATTTGAAGTGAGGGGAGAAAAAGCTATGTTACTTCGGAAAGGGCTGTTTTGGGAAAACTGGTCGTTAGTTATCGGGGGGAGGAAGTTTGACTAGGGGTTGAGTATCGAGCCGTCTTGCGGCGGGACTTGCTGATAGCAAAGCTTCGATTGCCAATACCAGCATTCCTGATAATGAGTTAACAAGCAATATGAATCAAACCGCTAATCCCAGCTCTGCAAGTGCTATAATTACGATAACTATGATGACTCCACCTTTGCCTGATGAGTAGCTCAGACAGGTGGATTTTAAATATGTTAAGAAGGAGGTAAAAGACAATGCCAGGAGCATGTGGTATGGCGTGCGAGGTCTGTAACATGCGGGAAAGGGGAATCTGCCCGGGCTGTGTTGCCGGGACCGATGCCAAGGCTCCGGCAATGGTCGAGTGGCTGAAGAAGGTGGGGCTATCCTGCCCGGTGCTTGAGTGTGCCATAAAGAGCAAGGTGGATTATTGCCTTAGATGTGAAAACCTTCCCTGTGATGTCCTTTATCAGGCGGAGTTCCCTTACAGCAAGAAGCTCCTCGATATGTTCAAAGAGTGGCGGAAAAAGTAAACAGACTCCGCTTGTCCGGGATTATTGGAAGGGACTAAATATCTTTAGCTTAGCTTCGCAACTGCCTCTTCTGCAGCATTTACCATTTGATAGGCTATTGGTGAAGCACATAAGGCAGGATGAGTACCCATTTGGAACAAAGAGACCTCATAAGCTGTCATGCTGTGCTGAAGACAGGAACTAATAACGTTAATGATTTCACCAACACAAGTTCCTCCTGAAGCCTCACCGCCAACTAGAACACCATCATTCTTCGAAAACATAAGTTTTACCAATGTTGGCACTGCTCCTGGCATACCACCCGGGTGCCTGCTTGGTGCCTTAGCTTCACCTACTACAATGTCATAACCGTCTTCTTTAGCCTGTCTTTGAGTTAGACCAGCGGCTCCAATAGCTAAGTCACCGATTTGTGTAGAGAAAACACCTACTGTACCTAGACCATGGTAGCAGATCTCGAATAGGTTAGCTGCGGCGACACGTGCTTCACTTGTAGCAATAGAAGCTAGCCAGGTTCTAACCGGTTTCCCACTGAAATAAGAAACCTTCATTGCGCAGTCACCACAGGCAAAAATATCATTCTCATCTCTAACTCTCTGATACCGGTCAACAACGATTCCTTTTGTTGAAGCACTTATTCGAAGCCCGGCTTTCTCAGCCAGTTCCACACTTGGTAGAACACCTATGCTTACGATAACAACGTCTGCCTTCAGCTCCCGACCACTTGATAAACGAACTCTGCTGACTTTATTGTCACCAAGTATAGTCTCTAGTTTTTCATTAGCAATAATCTTCACTCCCCGTTTAGTAAGTGAAGCTTCAGCTTCAAGACAAAACTCGTCATCAAAAGCCAATTGCAGACAATGAGGGCGTGTCTCGATAATAGTAACGTTATTGTCACGGTTTTTCTTGCACTCATCAGCAAATTCTGCGCCAACGAAGCCTCCGCCAATAATAACGATGTCCTTACTTCGGTTAACTGCATCCAGCATCTTTTGCAGGTAACCAATCTCCTTATTCACAACAAAGACATTCTCTTTATCAATACCGGGAATATGTAAAACCATAGGTGAAGAGCCTGTAGCTAGAATAAGCTTATCGTAGCTTATTTGTTCTCCGCTATCTGTATAAACAATCTTCTTTTCTTTATTGATTTCCGTAGCAGTACTAATAACAAGGTTAACACCATGGTTGACTAATGCTGTATCCGGCATCAAATTCTTTTGCGGATCACCAAGGGTGCCGAAAATATAGGGTATACCGCAAGGAACTAATACCTCTTTTTCTTTGCGTATAAGAATGATTTCTTTCCCAGGATTTCGCCGACTGCAACTGATTGCTGCTGTAGCACCCGCAGCACTACCTCCGATGATAACCACATCTGCTTTCCTCATTTTCTCTCATACCTCCCATTTGCTTAAAATCTACCTTTGTGCCTTGGTAGACCTTGTTATCATTATATCACCTGGTGGGTAATTGATAGAATGTAGTCGTTCGTGCTGTGCCACTCATCACGGTATTGCCGACGGAGGTCACAAAGCGCTCCTAATGAGAGAGTAATGCAGGCACAACTGCTCGAAGAGATTAAAGGATGGTGTCATCGGTTCTGCCTTGAAAGCCGCCAAGAGCTGAGAACCAGTACGCCAGCGACCAGATAAGGCAAGCCGATTATTGACCAAGCCAGGACATGATTGTGACCAGCAAAATACCCGATGTGTAGACCCAGGCCGATAGAAGTTAAAACCAGGAGTATACCAGCGGTCATATCTCGCCACCACGATGCAATGCAGCCTGCCAGCGCAACCGCTCCAAGTAAGACCAGTGTGCCGCTTTCTATCGTCACTGGTCCCATACCCTCAGATACAGCTGAAGCGATCAACATGCCTACAAAGAGCACCGCAGCAGCTGTCCCGATTGCTCGCGCTGCCCATCTCATTCGTTTGGCTAGACGATTATCTTTATTCCTTAGCACTTTGTCTCTTCTTAGTGCCAGGTGAACCAAATGGACGTTTGTCCACCACGAGTCCTGGTTTAGGACTCTGCCCAACCATTAATCCGTTAAACGATAACCTTCCCCGGTAACTCTTTTATTATATCCTCCGCCTCCTCCGCTATTCTTTCTATAAGTTCCTTCACACTTGGAATATCCTGTATTCTTCCTGCCACTTCTCCTCCATAAAAAAGTGCCTTCTCATCATCCTCTCCCGCCAGAGCCTTATGTCCTTCCAGTTCCGTGGCAAGAAGAGCCTGGTCCATGGTTTTATCAGGTTGCCCCACAAACAAATCGGGAACTTTCTCAACTGTAAGCCTGGCAAGTTGAACAGATGCCTCGTTCCTCAGATACCTTAAAGGACCAACAAAACCTCTCGCTACTATTGTACTTTTCTCATCGGTTTTTACAAGCCGATTCTTCCATGTGTCCCCAAAACAGGTATCGGCCTCTTTTGTACCGATGAATCTGGTGCCCATCTGAATCCCTACGGCTCCTAAAGCAAGTGCTGCGGCGAGCGTTGCTCCATCACAAAATCCACCGGCGCCAATCACAGGAACATTCACAGCGTTGACCACTGAAGGAAGAATAGCCATGGTATGAACTGGCTCCCAGGCTATGTGACCTCCCCCCTCATGCCCTGAAGCGATTACCGCATCTACCCCAGCTTTTTCAGCCCTTTTAGCGTGACGAACTGAAGGAACGACGTGAAACCATTTGAGCCCGCTTGACTTTATCACATCAGTCCAGGGTAAAGGGTCTCCCGCTGAAGTGATTATCACCTTAAGTCTCTCCCTTATAGCAGGATCCTCGTCCCGCGCATTGACCGCCGCTCGGACAAACTCCATTGCTGGTGCGATAAGCTCAGCCGACACCATAACGTTTATTCCAAAGGTCGCTCCATTTTTTCTTGTGCCTTTACCTACCTCGCGGATGTATTTTGTTACCGTATCGTATGAGCCACCTTTTCCTGCCGTCAGGGGCCCCAAATCTATTCCCAAATTGCCGAAAATGATGCCGCTGGTGCTGATAATCCCAAGTGCCCCGGCATTTGCCACTGCTTCAGCCAGATTCTGCGTTTGAAATGGTCCCATGCCTGCTTGTATTATGGGATATTTAATCCCCAATAACTCACAGAGCTTCGTTTTTATCATTATTCCTCTTTTGGCTCCTCTTCAGGTGGCGGGGCTGCCTCGGGAGCCTCAACCGCTTCTTCTACTACCTCCTCTACACGTCGCGCACTGATCTTCGCCACTACCACTTCCGGGTCATTAAGGACAGTAACCCCCTTCTCCAGCTCAATATCCTTCACCCGCAGCACTTCGTCTGCCTCGGTGAGGGAACTGATGTCTAGTTCTACACTCGCAGGAATATTGGCCGGGAGGCACTCAACGCTTAAGGTGTCGAGCTCTTGCAGCAGCGTATTATCCCTTGACTTCAACGCTGGCGCTTCCCCAACCAAAACAACAGGAACTTCTACCTTCATTTCCTCCGCCTTCCTTACCTGATAAAAATCTACATGCACCAATCCACGTCTTGGCAGCTCTACCTCAACTTCACGAACTATAACGGACCTCGCCTTCTTTTCACCATCGATCTTGAAATTGATTAGCTTCGTCTTGCCTGCCTCAGCTAACACCTGCTGAAGCCTGGCGGTATCACATTGTAATGCCTGTGATTCGATACCATGACCAAAAAGATGCACCGGTGTAATCCCCTGCCGACGCAAAAACCTGACTTTCTTACCCAGAATGTCCCGCTTGGTAACCTTTAATTCTATCTCATCCATCCAATCGCTCCTTCAAAGTTAATACTTCTATACATTAAAACATACTTCCCCCCATCGTAGGTAGTCTTGATGCCGTCATAATGACGGGCCTCGCCTATAATATTCAGGGAAAGTTACCCATGAGGCTGCGCAAAGTGTCCAGAGGTTAAGGCCCTATAATTCAAAAGCAAGGGAAATTTCAGCAAAGCCAGCCAGTAAACGAAATGGACAAAGGTTACTTCTTTCAACAATTCAGGCTTTTGTGTCATAGCCTTGCTATTGTGCCTCTTTCAATACCAACCGGGCAGCATTTCTGCCTGAGGTAACTACAGCGGGTATACTGCCACCAGGGAAGGTCCAGCGCCCAGCCTGAACATAATATTGCGCCTTATCGACGCGGAGAGATATATAGGAAGTGACCTGCTCGAGAAACTTGACACGGTCGGCTTTTTCAGAGATATCACTAATCATATAAACAAGTACGCTCAATTGACATTTTCAGCCATCCCTATGGTAAGATAGTCATAGTACTATGGTACTAGAGAGCGTGGTGTCGATGAATCATTGGCGGTCTAATGTTGAAATAATAGCTGATATGCCCCGGGTAGGTGAGAGTGGCGCTGGGAAGACAGTATGACACGGAGAAATAGGGGAGGTGTATTATGACGAGACCAATTGATTTACTGCGGCAGGGTAGGAAGGAAGAGCTATGGCAGATGTGCTGTGGCTTTATTGACCTCAGTCTGGAGCAATTTATGACCATACAGAAGCGGCTGCTGCTGGAGCAGCTCGAGCTATTGAAGAGCTGTAGGCTGGGTCGGAAGCTGATGCACGGAACTATGCCAGGCACTGTGGAGGAATTTCGTGAACAGGTGCCGCTCACTACCTATGCTGATTACCTCCCTGAGCTTGCAGAGAGGAGGGAGGATGTACTGCCGGCAAAGCCAGCTTACTGGGTGCGAACCTCTGGGAAAACGGGGGAATATGATGTTAAATGGGTACCCATGTCGGAGGACTTCGCACTTGAATATGAGAAGGTATGTTGTGCGATGATGGTCCTTGCCGCCTGCGATGGTCCAGGTGATGTCTCCCAGGGTAGGGAGCACCTCAAGATATTATATACTATGGGGCCTCCAGAGTATGGGACCGGTATCGCTTCTTACCTGGCACAGCAGGCGATTGGCTATGACTTGCTGCCTTCTAACGCAGAGGGCTTATCCTTCCAGGGTAGGATAAAGGCTGGTTTTGAGGAAGCCTTGTATCGGGGGCTCGATGGCTTTGGTGGTTTACCCTCTGTCCTGGTTGCTGTAGGAGAACAAATCAAACAGCAATCGGGAGGAATAAATCTTCGTCCCTTGCTGGCTCACCCCAGGGGGCTACTCCGTGTGATGAAAGCGTTAATCAAAAGCAGACGAGCTCATCGTCCTATGCTTCCCAAAGACCTCTGGTCTCTTAAGGCAATTATAGGTGGAGGCAGCGACAGCGCCATTTTCAGCAAAAGGGTGAATGAGCTATGGGGGAGGTATCCGCTTGAGGTATATGGCAGTACTGAAGGCGGAGTTTGTGCCATGCAAACCTGGGATTATGAAGGCATGACCTTTATTCCCAATCTCAACTTCCTTGAATTCATTCCGGAAAGGGAGTGGCTCAAATGGCAGTTAGACCATTCCTACCAGCTGAAAACTATCTTGCTCGATGAGGTGAAAACAGGTGAGAACTATGAGATCGTCCTCACCAGTCTTCACGGCGGCGTTATGACCCGATATAGAATCGGCGACATGGTCAGGATTACCTCACTGCGAAATGAGAAGCTGAACATTGCTCTACCGCAGATGGTATTTGAGAGACGTGCTGATGAGATCATTGATATTACTGGGTTTGGCCATCTAACAGAGAAACTAATCTGGCAGGCAGTTGAAAACACCGGCATTCCCTACACAGATTGGACGGCGCGCAAGGAGGCAATTGAGGATAAACCGGCATTGCATATCTATATTGAACCGAAGTATAACTATATTACCAGTGAGAAGGTCATCGCAGCAGTATATGACGAGCTTATAAAATTAGACAGCGTCTATCATTATAATATTTATAGTGCTTATGGAGATCCAGAGGTTGTGCTTGGCTTAAAGCCGATAAAGGTTACTTTGCTTCCCCAGGGTGCCTTCTCCAGCTACATAGCTCAGCGGCAGGCTGAGGGTGCTGCTTTAGGGCATCTCAAGCCATCCCATATTAATCCTTCAGATGAAGTTCTTTCCTTGTTAGGGGCACCGAAGGTTGAGGTGGAGGCGGTGCCGGTGAGGGAAGCCGGGCGAGTAGCCGAGCGTTGAGTTGGGGCTACTCGCGCGGGGGCGGGGACAAGCCCGACCCTCATAATCCTCCTTCACCTGGTGGAAGGAGTTGACCCTCACCCTACCCATCTCCCTTCGAGGAACATAAAACTTGTAAGGGCTTATACAAGATACTATAACTCAACTGTGTAGTGGCGGGGCTTAACCCCCCTTTTGTTTATTACTTTAGTCCTCATTACTTTAGTCCTGACCACTTTAGTCCTCGTTGACAGCCTTCCAATTTATGTCAATAATATTCTTAAATGAATAGTCACGCTTTAATTCCTCTAATTGCTACTATCGCGTATATTCCCATATTGGTCATTTTGCTGGCTAACCGGCCCTGGGATAGAAAGCAAAAGTTTGCCTTCATATTCTTGATTCCTGCCATATTGTGGAGTCTGACTGACATTTTCTTTCGCAGCGATTTCTTCATGCCGGATAAGCTCTTCCTGGTTAAAGTTGTTCTTTGCCTTGCTATCTGGATGGGAGTCCAGGGGCACTATTCTTTACGCTCCTTCTATAGCTCTCAAAGACTCAAGATACCGTTTGCTTACATTCTGCTGGTAAGCTGTATTGTTCTGGCAGCGCTGGGCTATATCCCCCGGGGCATTGATGTTACCACAGGCGGCATAGCTGTTGAGTATAGTAACTGGCTTATCCTTATAGTTTTTGTCCTCTTCACCGTTATTGCCAGGGATATCCACCTTTTATCTCGAAAGCTTAGAGTTCTTGCTAACCCCCTGGAGCGTAACCAGATTTTTTACCTGCTTCTTGGCGTTGCTACTTTAGCCATCTTCGATTTGACTTCTTTTGCTCCTGGCGGGGGGGAGTATCCCATAGGTCATCTTGGCAATCTTATTACTGCTGTCATCTTAACCTATGCCGTGATAGCGCATCGCTTGCTGGATGTCAGGGTCGTCTTTCGGCGCGGGCTGATATGGCTGACCGTGTGTGTTATTGGGGCTTGGGCTTATGTGGGTTTATTCTTTCTGGCTCAAAGGCTAACTGGCTTTGATATCAACCGATCTGCGATAATAGCTAATAGCAGCATAGCAATTCTAGTTGCTGTGCTCTTTTACTGGCTGGTTGGTTCTCTGGGGAGAAGGATGGAGCAATCCCTCGTCGGCAAAAGATATGGTTACCGCCGGCGGTTATTTGATTTTACCCGCAAAATATACGATGTTTCCACTCTGGAAGAATTTGGCAATAAGCTTATGCCCCTCCTTTCTAAATCTGTAGGCTGCCAGAGAGCGTGTTTGTTTCTACCTCAAGACGGGAAAGGAGATTTTGCTGTTCGATTTAACTATCCTCTCAGGGAGGATAATCCTATGCAGGGGCTGAAATTAAGGGGGGATAGTCCCATCGTAACCTGGCTCAGGCAGAAAGGCAAGACATTAACCGATAGAGAGCTCGCTACCCTCCCTCAATTTCAATCTATGTGGCAGGATGAGAAGAAACAGATTCAATCGGCAAATGTAGAGATGTTCCTTCCTTTAACAAACAGAGGGGAGCTTGTGGCTATTCTAGCCATAGGCAATAAACAGAATAACAAGCTTTATACTGTTGAGGATATTGATTTAATGAAGTCTGTTGCTGCTCGTGTAGCATCGGGACTGGAAAAGGAATATTTCCATGAACGTATACTAGAGCAGGATGAGGAATTAACTCTCGTTAACCGTCTGACTGCAATCATCACCTCCAACATGAATATACAAGATATATTTGAAAGCTTCGTTAAAGAACTGAAGATAGTTATTAGCGTTAACTATGCCGCAATTGCCTTGATTGAGGAAGGCCAACTTTACAATGTGGCTTTGTCCGGTGAGGTACCCCCGGTGAGACAGGCAGGAGAACGAATACCACTTGAGGGGACAACTACTGAGTGGGTAAGCAAGGTAAGGAAACCCTTATATGAAGCTGACCTGACGGAACAGAGGATGTTCTGGACCGCAGAGCATTATACCAAGGAAGGAATTCGCTCCATCGTTCACTTACCTTTGATTGCCAAAGATAAGGGCATTGGTAGCTTAATCATAGCCAGTTACCAGCCTGATGCTTACAGCGAGGAAGAAATACGCCTCCTGGAGCATTTAGCTTCGCAGGTCGCTACACCGGTCGAGAATTCTCAGCTATATCTCAAGGCTGAACAGAGAAGCCGCATTGACGAACTAACCGGTTTATTCAATCGCCGCTATTTTGAAGAGCAGCTTGAAGATGACCTTGCACGGTGTTCCAGATACGGTGGCATGTTCTCTTTATTCATGCTTGACCTTGATAATTTTAAGGCTTACAACGATATATACGGGCATCCCTCGGGTGATAAACTTCTAAATGAAATAGGGATGATTATCAGGAACTCTATCAGGAGTGCTGATAAGTCTTTTCGCTATGGTGGAGACGAATTTATTGTTGTCCTACCCGAGACAAAGGATGAAGATGCTTGCGTGGTGGCTGAGCGAACTCGGGAGCGGATTGTCGCTGCTATGGAGGCAAAACAGGCTGGGGTAACCTGTAGCATCGGTTTGGCTAGCTATCCCTCTGATGGTGTGTTGCTGGATGAACTTGTTACTGCGGCTGACACTGCTCTTTATCATGCCAAAGAAACGGGTGGCAATCGTATTTATCGTGCCTCCCAAATCCTCTCTGAACCAGTAGGAAAGGCAGGAGCGAATGCTAGACATACAGGCCTGAGCGTGGTCTACGCTTTAGCCTCAGCGGTGGACACCAGGAATCCCTATATTTATGGACATTCCAGGAAGGTTAATGCCTACGCCGTAGCTCTGGCTGAAGCGCTTAGCTTACCACCCGAGACAGTATCTAGGATAAGCACCGCTGCTTTGCTCCACGATGTAGGCAAGATCGGTATCCCTGATGAGCTACTTAATAAGACTGAAGCGCTAAGCGATGCAGACTGGTACCAGATTAAGCTTCACCCGCGCCTGGGAGCAAATATTGTGGGTAATGTACCTAGTCTCGTTCCTTGCCTGGGTGGCATTCTATATCACCATGAGAGGTGGGATGGCAACGGTTATCCTGAAGGGCTTAAGGGTGAAAGTATCCCGCTGGAAGCTCGCATTCTGGCTATAGCTGATGCCTTTGATGCCATGACTTCCGCTCGTCCTTATCACCATACCTTCTCTCGCGAGGAGGCTCTGGAAGAACTCAGGCGTGGTGCTGGCACGCAGTTTGACCCCAAGTTGGCGGAAGCTTTCATCAATACTATCAAAGCCGGCCTTCCTGCGAGTGTAACGTAGGCTTCAGGATGTTTTACGCTTGTATGATGGGAAAAGTCAACGATGAGGCTGCACAACCCGCTCAACTGTTAAGCCTTGCCACACCCTATCCCCGCTTGCCGAAGTTTGCTTAAGAATAGGTGCTCACTATCCGCACACCCCTGACAAGTCCGTTAAGGCACCCAGCGCAATCGACCCTATTATCTTCGGTTCAGGAAACTCGCTTAGCGCGCAGCCCCGTTTCCTTTATTGCTAAACACAGCCTCATAGCTACAAGGTTCAATACTCCGAGCAACAGGAATCCGGGCCAGAACAGATGGCTAAAGTCTATGACCACCCCCATGACGACGGGCAGGATAAATGCGCCAACACGGTTTAGCGTGAAAATCAGCCCCATCGCAGAGCCGGTATGAAGGGGACCGATACCCTCCATTTCCAACACTATGGTTCTAAACAGGGGAATAGCGACTCCTACACCCACAGCAATCAAAATCAGCACAGCAATCAAGGGTACACCCATAAAAAAGGCTACCAGGGATATACCTACGCTGCTTAGTAGCAAAAAAGGCCACACAAAGGGCTTCCTGACACCGAGCCTGTCCGACAGAGACGGCCCCACGACATTAAAGACACCGCTACTCACCAGGGTGAGTCCAAGAAGAAGCCCAGCCCTTGCAGCAGTCATCCCCTTTTCAACTAGCATGGTCGGGAGAAAACCCTGGAAAGCAAGAAAGCCACCGACCAGGCAGAATTCCATTAAACATATAAGCCAGAGGTCCTTAATCCTGACGACCCTCTTCAAGCCCTCCCAGGTTCCCGGTTGACGTGCCGCACCTTCAGCCGCTATTTCATCGACCGGTCGCTCTCTAGCCCCTGCAAGCCACACGATGAGAAGCACCACAGCAATAGCCCCGGTCAACCACATCGTTGGTCTCCAGCCACCAAGAAGCGGGGATAGCACCGAGGCACCCGTCATATTCCCAAGAACCAGACCCACGCCAACTGATATGCTAAGTATTCCATTAGCCCGTCCTAGCTCCGTTCTACCGAACCACAGGCCAATCCCCTTTGTTAGATTAGGCACGATGAAAGCCAGAGATGCACCGAAAAGGAACATAGCCACCGTCAATCCCTGGAATCCGGGCATAAAGCCGCGCAGAGCACAGAATACGGCTGAAAAAATAAGCGCACTCGCTATTACTCTTTTCACTCCAAAGCGATCGGCCATAGCGCCGCCTACAAGCGAGAATAGCATCATCCCTAGAAACCATGAGCCCCAGATAATTCCTATCTGGGTATGTGTTAAGCTTAATTCAGCAGCAATCTCAGGCAACAGAGGAGGCACCACACCTATGTTTAAGCCATTAAGAAAACAATCTATCAAGCAAAAATAGACAAGCATATGTCGCCTGTATGCCCATTTCTGCTCTACCATCCTATGCACCCTAATTTCGTAAGATAGCCGCTATTCCTCTTTGAGATTCCCTTATGGTAACGAACGGCTATTTTGTTCAGGCTTGGGGAGATTTATCGCCGCTTGCCGAAATTTGGTATAAAAGAGTAAATACTCACTATTCGCTTAGCTTCTAATTTCGTTTGCCATGAAACCCATGTCATCCGCTGTTGTCACACCTACGTTTTCTTATACGCTTCTAAAAAGTCATTCCTGGGGATACCTGCTTGAGTGCAGATCGTTCTCAGCGTAGAAGCCTTTATCTTCGGATGATTAGACATGGTCAAAGGAGTGATGCTCCCATCAGGATTTCGACGCACCATGGAAATATGCTCCTTTTCACGCATAACCTGGAAACCAAGAATTCCCAGCGCCTTGACCACCCTCCGTTTTGGAGCATCAACAGGGAATTTCGGCATTAACCTTCAACCCCGGCCTCGGCAATGAACGCCTCAAGAACCGGGGGCTCTACATCAAGAACCTCGTCTCCGAAAGTGTCAATGTGAAAGCGAATGGCTGACTTCACATCTGAAAGTGCCTCTTCATAAGTATCTCCCTGTCCAACCACAATTCCTTTAAGTCCCAAGGGATAAGCTACATAGCCATCAGGATGTTTTTCCACAATAATCTTCAATTGCCGCATTTAACTACCTCCCCTTGAACTGCTGCAGGATAGCAATGATATACATGAACCCTCAGTTCACCTAACCTGCTCCAGCCTCTAAAATCCTATCAAGCTACTACGGTAGCTGTCAAAACTACTATACACCTAACAAGAATAAATACTTAGTATTTACCAAGCTTTGCCTCTTCGCTAGCAAGAAGAATCTCAGCAGAACTAGCCTGGTAAAATAGACTTTCGTTCAGGCAGATTTTATCCTTTTCTGTATCCTGAGCCACGAGTCTGTGATGAGAAAACTCTCCTCCATATTGTGAATCATTCCTACAAACTTGTTCATAGGTACTGAGAATGTGAGTACATTGTTGGGAACAAAAGGACGCGCTGAAAGGTCGAACATCCCAATGACTCCTCTGGGGCGGGCAGAATCTCTTTCAAGATACGGGTACTGGACAATTGTGGAACAGCCCGAGCCAAAGGGAGTGAATACTGCATCTTGCTCAGCTTCATCAAAACGCGCCAGAGTAAAGAGCCCCGAGAGAACATCGGGCTCCGCAAAGAAGATAACAACTTCAGGGTCGTCTGACTCCTCAAGCTTGTCCCATCTTTTAAATACTATGAAGCGTCCGGGTGCTTTGAACGCAGGCGAGCGTTTCATTATTTCCTTGACCAGTTCCGGAGATTTGCAATAGCGCTCACCGGTCAACTTACCGGGGATTCCGTAGGAGAGGAAGTATTCAAAGTCGGGCATAATTTCTTCCGCAAAGCCAAGATATCTCTTTCCCCCAGGGCAACCGATTGAGTCTACATTAAAACACAAAGGCCTCCCATTCCTGACCTCCGATAATAGCTCAACCACACATCCTGGTACTGAGCCGGGCTCGACCAGCCTGGCATGTCCTTCTTCGTTGGTATAATAGAAAATAACCGGAAGTTCCGCACCGTCAAAATATTTTTCCCAGAGCCAACTGAATTTCTCTTTGATATGTTTGTTCATATGGAAACTAAGCAGTCACGTTTTCCCTTTTGTCGATGCCAGCCAAACTGCGAGCAAGGCTCTGCTTGAGGTCCATATCCGTCTCGCGCTCAATCATAATTTTCTGTGCCTGAGGCGAGCCTGCTCCATGCATTGACTCTGTGCGATAACTGGGAGCTACTTGGCCAAAAGTCATGGACTGGATGAGCGTCAACATACGTATTCGGTGCTCTGTAGGTACATCAGGTATTCCTTTCAGGTACTTATCGATATATTTGCCTATCACAGGATGCCTGAAGTCTTTTTCGGAGGGCAGCGTTACCAGAATACCGCCGGCTATGTCCTCGGCAAGCCTGCAAAGCTCGTAGGGAAACCTCGTCACATTGTGCTTACATACGTTGGCTAGAAGGATGTTGGGCTGGTAGTTGCCAGACATAGTCTGCCGCCCCTCGTAAGCGCAGGCTAATCCGCAGGCATGTATTGTTTCAGCGAGGTGAATCATCTCCCCAAGCTTCTCCCTGATATGAGGGGCTCTGCGTGTCCCGTTGTAATCAGCCATTGAGGCCGCCGCTCCGATAAGCACATCACCTATGCCCGGCTTACAACCGCCGTAGCTTTGTCTATGATAAGCAGCGAATCTCTCCACCATAATAATGGCAAATTCGATCTCCCCACACATGAAAACCCTGTCCCACGGGACAAAGACGTTGTCCAGGATAGTCAGTGTCTCCTGCCCACCGAAGCCGTAGTTACCAACATCGATATCACCATCCTCAAGCTTGCGCGTATCGCAGGACTGTCTTCCATAGACGAGGTGTACGCCTTCAGCGTCTGTTGGTATAGCACAGGTTAATGAATAGTCCTCATCGCCGTCCCGCATCCTCAGGGTTGGCATAATGAGCATTTCATGTGAATTCACGGTTCCCGTTTGACTTGCTTTTGCCCCCTTTATGATAATTCCATCACTCCTTCGCTCTACCACATGCACAAACATGTCCGGGTCAGCCTGCTTGCTTGGAGCCACCACCCGGTTGCCCTTGACATCGGTCATGGCACCCTGGACACAGAGGTCATTCTGTTGAACATACTTCAGCCACTCTCTAAACCTGTGGTGATACTTGGTTCCGTGCGCCTGGTCAATTTCGTAGGTGGTACTAAAAACAGCATTGATGGCGTCAAGACCAACACACCTCTGGAAACAACAGGCTGTCCTTTGTCCCAGCTCCCTCTGTAATCTTACCTTACTGACCATATCACCGGTGCTCTTGAAGAGAGAGTTAAATCTGTTTACCTTCTTTCCTGTAAGCATCGAGTCCGTGGTTGCCAACTCCTTGTTCTTGGGCTCGTGAGCAAGCTTGTAGGTCATTGCCACAGCGTTGATTGATGGTCTGATAATAGGATTATCAACCCAATTCTCCACCTTTTCACCAAGTAGATAGAGGTCCAGTTTCAGCTTACGCAGACTCTCGATGTACTCTGCAGCGGTTTTCAATGGCATGATACATCATCTCCTTTCTCGTCTTTTTTGCTTGACTTCGGCTTCTTCTTAACAACATGGGAACAAATTCGATAAAAAGGCCCCTAAGGCTTTAAGTGTTTTTCAAGCTCTTCAAACTGCGGGATCTGCATGGGCTCAAATAATAGATAACTCTGAACAGGATAGCGTGAGCCCATCTTATGGGTTGCCTCAAGTCCTGCTATCAGGTCATCCACTTGAGATGCCGGTAGACTAAACGCCATCTCGTGGTCCTGGGTAAGCCCAAGCACCCTCTCACCCCTGCCAGGATGAATGAAACAGGCCTTTCCTTCTTTAAATGGCCATATCATCTCGTTTGCACAGGTAAACCCCAGGTTTGTCTCAGAGGTAACAACCCCACCCCTTTTATAGATATAGCCCTGGGCGAGTCTCATCATCTGCGCCGGATTGCCATATATGACCACCACATCCGGGGCAAGCTTTATCCTTGAAAGAGGGGATATATAGAGTTTTTCAAATCTATTTGGCTCCATTATGGTCATTTTCTCAAGAGTTTTCATAGCAGCATCTTTTGTCTCAAAATAACCCATACTCATAAGGAAATCTATTACTGCCTCCGGGGTTTCAGGCTCCCTCCACCCAAAGCCGAGGAGTGCCGGGATACAATTTATGTCATCTTTTGTTACCCCCATAGACCATCCCCATCTCCGGGCAATATTTGTTGCCTGACACAGGGCAATCTTTATCCCCATACTTGAGGGCGTCGGTGTCTTTTCCGGGAATGCATCATCCTTTTTCAGGAAATTCACACCTAAAGGAAATGTGTCCAGCCTTAAATACCTATCTAATTGCTCTCCTTTTGCCTTCCATGCATCTTGAGTCATAATTACCTCCTTACTGTTTTTCGTCTTTTTGGCGCTCCATTTCTCCCAGTATTAGCTCTGTAGCCAGCCTGGCAGCGGTACCAACAACCTTTGAACAATGCGCAGGCATCTTAGCCTCAATGGCTTTTTCCAGCTCCGCTGGATCATATAGATTAAAAGTCCTGCCCATAAGGCGGTTCTGGATATCATAGCACCGGCATGACCCATATTGTTCAACAAATCTGTCATGAAGCCTTTTAGCCATTATATAGGACCTCATAGGTTTCATCATATCAGGGAAGTCCTTCTTTTCCCTGCCAAAGAGGTAACTGATCACCATTGAACCGCCAACAAGGGCACCGCACGAGCCATCCCCCGTTAAGCCCAATCCATCTGCAAGCCCACTTGCACTTCGGAACACATCATCATTTTCAATGCCCAAGGCATCGAAGATGCCCGCAATGGATGTCTGGGCACACCCGGTACACTTCATCTCGTATTTGCGGGCAGACTCAAACGCCCTTTCCAATACAGCATCCCGCGAGTTTTTCATAACTACCTCCTTATATCCCCCTTTTCTTCAACCCATCCTCAATCGATAAACATCTTATAGAATAAATATTCACTATTTACCCAGCTTTGCCTCCAGCTCTTTTTGCCGCAAAGCCATGGTCACATCGCCGCGAGTTCTCTCAATAATGCCTCGAATGGCATCGGTGGTCCGCCTCAAACCATGAGTGATGATTTCGGTGAAATCCATAGTCATCAACGTGCCATAAATATCATCCATGGCACCGAGCAACTCCTCACAGCGAGAGAAATCCCCTCTCCTCATGCTATCCAGTAAGTAGCGCCTTAATTCACCGACCGCCTCGCCAAGCCCATTGAGATATGCGGCGTAATCAACGCCTATTGCCTCAGGTTTAGGGAGCTCTTTCCCAACGATCAAAGCGAAGGTGATGCTCCCTTCAGCGAATTCTTTCTGGGCATCATGAACGAATCCTGAATGAAGCAAACCGGGATGGTCATTGAGGCTATCATTTATCTCCTGAACCAATTTGTAAGTTGAATCAAGAATTTGCCTCGCCTTATCCTGCTCCTGACGATGAACAGCCCTTATAGCATTGGCGCTATTGCGAATTATCTGGCGGCAGAGGCGCAAAGCCTTCTCCCTGGCTTCATCCTCAGCGGTAAAATAGGCACGGATTTCTTCAGCGATAGCTCCTAGCTCATCCCCTAACCCTGGCATTTTCTCTTTGCCTTCCTTATCTCGTTAACCAACCCTTTGGTGGCTTTTTTGACATCTGGCTTGCTCAACACAGCACTAATCACAGCAACACAATCAGCACCAGCAGCAATTACCTCACCAATATTGCTTTTATCAATGCCGCCGATAGCCACCACTGGTGAGGATACTGCCTCCCTTACCTGCTTGAGCATATCCAGGCCGACGACAATAGCCCCTTCTTTACTCTCCGTAGGGAACATCGAGCCCACAGAAATGTAATCCGCCCCTTCATCCCCCACCTCGATTGCCCGTGATACCGTGGTAACCGAGCTACCAATTATCTTAGCCATCGGCAATTCTCTCCTGGCAACATGAACCGGTAGGTCTCCGTAGCCGATATGGAGACCATCAGCATCGACTGCCAGTGCTAAATCCAAATAATCATTGATGATGAATAAAATCCCTGCCTTCAGGCATAGCTCCTTAAGCCTCTCAGCAATGGGCAATAGTTCCACCATACTCCTTTGCTTGTCACGGAGCTGGATAACCTTGGCCCCTCCCTGAATAACCTCTCGGGCTACATCCAATTCATCCCTGCCACCCAAAACTTGCCTGTCCACGATAACATAAAGCCCGGTCAACTCCTTCATCTTATCCTGCCGTGTTAGTCTGGAAACCATCTCTTTTCCCACCGAATAAAGGAGGAACCTCACCTTCTCAAACTTGACAGCATCGAGCTTGGAGCTCAGTTCATCCAGTTTAGCCAGCTCCTCCAATACCCGCAGAGATTCCTCCACCCTGTTAGCATTTGCTTCAACCAGGTTGGCTAAATCAGGGTAGGACTGCCTGTTGAGATTGCCTCGCCTTCGGCTCGCAATGACAGACGGGTGGCTCGCAATGACAGAGGGGCGGCTTGCACTGGCTGAAGGGGGCCTGGCAATGACATTTTCTCTGCCGACATCGTGTTCCGAGTCCCGTTCCTCAAGAAGAATTATGCCCAGAGACTCACCAACCTCAGCCAGACTGTGACGAATAGTTCTTAACTGCTGGCTTAATGTAGCATCACTAAGAACAAAACGGGCAATATCTTCCAGAACACGCAAGCCCTCAGCGGAACGATTGAGGTTGGCATCAACTATACGAAGCAGTTGGTGAGGCACTTTGCAAATCCTTCAAAGGCTCAGGCATCACACCCTCTCTGGCTGCCTGTATTTCCTCTTCAAGCTGGGAAGGCATCTCTTCGCCCATCTCCTTAAACTTTTTCTCCGCCCAACGCCCAATGTTGCGTGGGTCTTTGTAATAATCATCGCTCGGATGAGATGATGGTTCGCCACTCTCCTGCCATACCGTTTGTAATGACTTATGGTAAGCGAAGCCTGATACGACACGGGATAAATTAGCGCTTCCGCAAAAGCGACAGGTGGGCGAAACAGGCTCCGAGATACTCCTCACCAGAACGCTCGTCTTTCCACGACAATCATGGCAGATAAACTCGTAGATTGGCACCTTGCCTCCTTGCTAATCCCCTTCCGTCTCTGACGACTCGGATAGGCCCGTGACCTCTTTCCTCTTTTGCTCAATCTGTTCAGCAGGCCATTCCCCGCTCTCCATTCTCTCGGTCATCTCCTCATAATCTGGAGGAGGCTTCTCGCCTCCAGTCATTTTCTTGTTCCACTCAGCCAAAGCTCTGGGGTCACTACGCATCATCCCCTCAGTCAAATTTCTGTCGGAAAGTATATCGTCATAAACATCCTTGTAGGTTTTATGCATGGCGAAAGTGGAGAATGTCCGCTTGAGCTCACCCCCGCAGTGAGGACAGGCAGGAGCATCAGCCGAAAAATTGTGCCGAAATAAGCTAACCTTACGGTGGCAGGAATTACAACGGTATTCGTAAACTGGCATAGCTAATCAATAAAGATTCTATCACATTGCCCTCAAAAGCCAAATTATATGAACGAGTACAGGCTATTGCAATATAAAGTATTGTGGTATACAATGTTTCTGTTGGAGTTAGTTCTAGGTCATTACATACCGGGTTAAACTCCGCTAGGTTTTTTCAAGGTGCCGGGTGACCTTAACTTTAGCCAATAATTTAATAGAGAGGAGGCCATCCAATGGGTTATGTAGACAAAACGCTTGAGTGCGCCGATTGCGGGGCTAGTTTCACTTTCACCGCTGAGGAACAAGAGTTCTTTGCCACTAAAGGCTATGTGCATGAGCCCAAGCGTTGCCCAACGTGTCGCAAAGCGAGGAAAGCACAGCGTTACGGAGACGACTTCGGCTTCAGACGCCAGATGTTTCCTGCAGTGTGTGCCCGGTGTGGCAAAGAGACAGAAGTGCCGTTCCAGCCCCGTGAAGGTAGACCGGTATATTGCAGCGAGTGCTACAACGAGCTTAAAGCAAGTAAGCAACTTTGACTAGCAAGCAGTGGGGATTAATTACAAGCTAGGCCCCTGGTAATCATCCCCGAGAAGATGGACATTCGCGACTCGGGGTGAGCTTCTTCTATGTCAGGTAATACTGCAGCGAAGTCCTCCCGAATACAGTCCACACATATTCCCAATATTTGGGAAATAAGGGGAGATTCTTTGCCACAATTTCTGCATCTAGCTAACAAAGGCTATCTTCGTCCCAGCCCTATGGCGAGCAATACAAAATACATCAACTGAGCTAATGCCATGAAGAAAGAAGCTACATAGGTTAGAGCTGCCGCAGAAAGGACAGGCCTAGCACCACCGTATTCCTCAACCGAGACCAAGCCGCTGCCACGCAGCATATGGAGCGCTCTACTGCTGGCATTAAACTCCATAGGAAGAGTAACCAAAGAGAAAAGAACCGCCAGGGCAAACAGGAAAATACCAGTCCAAACGACGTGCAGCCCAAATTTACCAGCGAGAAGATAGAGAAACAGACCAATTACGACGCATATCCAACCCAACTGGCTGCCGATATTGGCTGCAGGAACGAGAGCAGTGCGAAATTTCAAAAAGGCATAGCCAGTCTTGTCCTGAACAGCGTGCCCGATTTCATGGGCAACGATTCCCAACGCTGCCACCGAAGGGATGGAATAGACATCGGGAGAAAGTCGCAACACCTTATTTCTGGGGTCATAGTGGTCGCCTAACCTAGTTTTCACCTGCTCCAGCCTCACATCGTCCAGCTCATTATCCCTCAACAGTGTCCGAGCTGCCTCTACTCCAGCTACTCCATACATATTGCGCACCCGAGAATACTTCTTGAATGCTGAATTTACCTTCACCTGCGCGTAAATCATGAATAGGAACGGCGGTATCACAAATAAAAACCACATCGGGTCAAACAGGAAAAACATCTTTCACGCCTCCGCGAAATATTATTAACTTAAATAAAAATCGAATCAAATAAGCTAGCACCCTCAACCCAGAACTGAGCCGACAAAGCTTCTTTGTCCTCTCAGAAACTCAGCAATTGACATTTCCTTCCTTCCCTCCAGTTGCACTCTACTAAGCCCCAAGACACCATGCCCGGTGATCACACCTGCTTCAGGTGACGAAGGCAAAGCCACCACCTCCCCCACCTTTCCTGGAGTTATATCCTCCAGAGGAACAGCGCTGTGAATTCTAATCCTTCTGTCACCCCACCAGCCATAGCAAACTGGCCAGGGGTTATAAGCCCTTACCCTTCGCCAGATTTCCACAGCGGGAAGATGCCAGTCTATTTTCCCATCCCCGCTGGTTATCAGCTTGGTGTAAGTAGCTTTGTTTTCCTCTTGCGGTTGTGGCTTAATCTTGCCCTCAAGCCATTCAGGTAAAATATCCACCAGAAAAGCAGCTCCCGGTTGAGCTAGTTTATCAGTGAGTGAGCCAGTGGTATCTTCAGGCAAGATAGGCATCTCCCTCCGAGCTAAAATAGGGCCGCTATCCAATCCGGCATCCAATAACATGATTGTAACACCGGTAGTCTCATCCCCATCAAGAATAGCATTAACCACAGGGGAGGGACCACGATGACGGGGCAATAATGAAGGGTGAACATTAAGACAACCAAACTGGGGCAGGGATAACACCTCGGGAGGGAGAATGAGACCAAAAGCGGCAACCACGATGAAATCGGGACAGAAGCCACTCAATTCCCGCACTGCCTGGGGAGACTTAAATGTCTTTGGTTGCATAACAGGGATATGGCGATTCAAAGCCAGAGCTTTTACCGGCGAACGAATGAAGTCCCGCTTTCTCCCCGCCGGCTTATCAGGTTGAGTGCATACTGCCACTACCTGGTGAGAACTATTAAGCAAACGTTCCAACACAGGCACGGCAAATTGCGCAGTGCCCATAAAAATAACTTTCATAACTAGCCCAACAGCATTTTCAAATATTTTTTTTGTTATGTCAAAATTTCCCTAGATGACCCAAAAACGTTTTTGCCATAATTTGACCTTGGTATTCTCCAATTACCCCATGTGGCTATCGGTGATTTTGTTTCTATGACTGAACCATTTTCGGCAAAAGAGGCTTGGGCAAGGGCTTTAGGACAGCTTCAACTCCAAGTCAACAGGATAAACTATGATACCTGGCTCAGGGATAGCCAAGGTATCAATTACGAAAACGACGTCTTCGTAGTTAGCGTTTCCAATACTTTCATCGCTGAATATCTTACAAAACGCTTTCACTCATTGATAAAGAAGACCATTGCCATTATCTTAGGAAAAGACTTAGAGGTCCAATTCGTGGTAGAGCAGCCAACACTGCCCAGAGAGAAGCCATTGCAGCGCGACGGCGGAGTGAGCACCAAGATGAAAACCTACCTATTTAACCCCAAATACACTTTCCCCAGATTTGTCGTGGGTGACTGTAACCGCCTTGCCTATGCTGCAGCCACAGAAGTAAGCCAGAAACCAGCACTGGTCTATAATCCACTCATCATTTATGGAGACACTGGTCGCGGCAAGACTCACTTGTTACATGCTATCGGGCACATGGCGATAAAAAGCGGGCTGAATGTGGTTTACTCCTCCGCTGACCAATTCATCACTGAATTTGTGCTCGCAGTCAAGCAGAACGATGTAGACCATTTCCGAAGCAAATTCGGTCCGGTAAATATGTTCCTTTTCGATGATTTCCAACTACTAGATAATAAGAAGCAGACTCAACAGTTTTTCTTTCACACTTTCAACGAGCTTTATCATAATAACTGTCAAATCGTGATCGTTGCTGACCGCGCTCCTAAAGAGATGTCTTTAGTCGGCAACAGGCTAAGGTCACGCTTGCAATGTGGTCTTGTTACTCAAATTCAACCACCCGATTTTGGGACACGGTTAGCCATACTTCAAGCCAAGTCAACGGAGAAGGGACTCCCTATCATCGAAGAGACACTACAATTTATCGCACGAAAGATACAGGATAATGTCTACCAGCTTGAAGGTGCCCTCACATACCTCGATGCCTATACCAAGTTAACCGGGCTTAGCTTAACTCCACAAATAGTCACCAAATTATTAACAACTAATAAAAACAACGATGACTGTAAAGTAATAGTCCAAACGGTAGCTGAATATTTTGACTGTTCCTCAGAGCAATTGCTAGGCAGAAAGAGGGACAAAGAGACTTCCCTAGCACGCCAAATCGCAATGTATCTCCTGCGAGAGAAAGGAAATTACTCTTTCACCGAGATCAGCAATATATTGGGCAATAGGAATCATGCCACAATACTCCATGGATATAAGAAAATAGCCAGCGATTTAGGGGTTAATTCCAAGCTGAAAAGACAAATCAGTCAACTTAAACAACAAATTGACAATTCTTATTAATACACTGTGAATAAAATATTACAAACTTAAGAATCATTTATTCCTTACTCAAAGCTTTTTTGTCATCCTCATATCAGTTCTTATTAATGTTATTATTATTCAAATACTATAGGTAAGTATATAGTTATGATAACTAATAATAAATGGACGGTGAGGTTATGAAAGTGGGGATTTTGGGAGGGACCTTTGACCCTGTTCATATAGGGCATCTGATTATTGCTGAAGGAGTCCGTGTAGAGTTGGGGTTGGAAAAAGTTCTTTTTGTACCTGCTGGTCAGCCATGGCTTAAGTTACAGCATGCGATTACCCCGGCAGGTTATCGTGTAGAGATGCTGCGTCTGGCTATTCTCCCTAACCTTCACTTTGAGCTAAGCGATGTGGAGGTGGAGCGCTCTGGCCCATCGTATACTATAGATACTATGGTTGAGCTCAAGAATCGGTTAGGTGCTCAGGCGGATTTGTTTTTTATCCTGGGGTGTGATGCTCTAGCTCAGTTTCCCGAGTGGAAGGAGCCGAGCAAGCTAATCCAATTATGTAAGCTAGTTGTTGTGCCCAGAGCAAATTTAGCTTTGCCAGATTTGGAAGGTGTAGAGCGTCGTATTCCGGGGATAACTGACAGGGTTAGCTACGTGGCTACGCCGATAATTGATATTAGTTCTTCACAGATTCGGGAGCGTGTGGCTCGAGGATTATCAATCCGACATCTTGTGCCGGACAAAGTAGAGGAATATATAGCACAGCATCGGTTATATCTCAGCTAGCAAGGACTTGTTTAGACATCCAGGTTCCTGACACTTTGAGCGTGAGCTTGGATAAAGCTCTTACGTGGAGCTACCTCGGGTCCCATTAGCATGGTGAATATCTGGTCTGCCGCTATAGCGTCCTCTACAGTTACCTTGAGCAGCGTTCTGGTCTCGGGGTTCATGGTGGTTTCCCACAGCTGTTCAGGGCTCATTTCCCCCAGTCCTTTGTAACGCTGGACTACTACTCCTGACCTGTCAGAGATTTTTTCCAGCACCTCAGCAAGTTCATACCAAGGAATATCTTTACCAATCTCCTTGTCATTCTTAACAATAATGTACGATTTATTCTCAATTAATTTCTTGACTTGGGGATAGGCCTTGAAGCATTTACGAAGGATTGGATTCTCAAAAAATTGCCTGTCAAACTTTTTCTTGCCAGCTTCCAAATCAACCTCTAACCAGTATTCACTTTTTTCATCACTTGAGTGTGACCTGACTGTCCACCCAAATTCCTCTAACCAAGCCCTGAGTTCTTGCATAGTCCTTTTAACTGGGAAATCGAAGCGATAAAAAGACTCATCTTTCTTCAGAAGGGCGGCGCTTAGTTCTCGCGGTATACCTTCCTTATCAAAGAGGTCATCTAACCCTTGGTTTAACTCTCTTAGTGAATTCAAAAAGTCACGTATCTTCACTCCGGTTAGATTAACAGAGCCATCTTTTGAGTAGATGGAGACTTTATCGAACGCTTTCTTGGCAAAAACCCTTTCCATCTCCTCCTCCGAATATATCCATTCTTGCGTTTTCCCTATAGTTGCTCGATAAAGAGGTGGTTGGGCGATGTAAAGGTATCCATGAGTGATTAACTCCAACATATAGCGGTGGAAGAAGGTGAGCAACAGGGTGCGAATGTGAGAGCCATCGACATCGGCATCGGTCATAATGATTATTTTGTGGTATCTGAGCTTCGAGAGGTCAGGTTGTCCATCAGTATTTGCTCTTAGTGCGGTGACAACAGCTCTTATCTCTTCATGTTGTACAATTTTGTCTTTAGCGGCTTTCTCGACATTAAGTATTTTCCCTTTAAGAGGGAGGATAGCCTGGAATTGGCGGTTGCGTCCCTGTTTAGCTGAACCACCGGCTGACTCACCTTCAACCAAGTAAAGCTCACACAAGGACGGGTCTTTTTCGGAACAATCGGCCAGCTTTCCGGGCAAGACTGATATTTCGAAGCTGCTTTTCTTAAATACGAGCTCGCGTGCCTTGCGTGCTGCTTCCCTTGCCTTAGCGGAAATGAGGCACTTGGTGATAATTATCTTTGCCTCGTCTGGATGCTGCTCTAGATAGAGGGACAATCCATCGGCGACGACAAATTCGACTTGGCTTTTTACTTCAGGATTGCCCAGTTTTGCTTTAGTTTGCCCCTCAAATTGAGGCTGGGGTAACTTTACGCTGATAATCGCTACTATCCCTTCACGGACATCCTCCCCGGTTAGGTTAGGTTCGCTATCTTTGATAAATTTATTGTTTCGCGCGTAATCATTCAGCACGCGGGTCAATGCGGAACGAAAACCGGTAAGGTGGCTGCCTCCATCTCTGGTGCTAACACAATTGGCAAAGGAGAAAGTAGACTCTATGGAGCTATCGTTGTATTGCAAGGCTACTTCAATTGCAGTGCTGTTGCTTGAATCCTTTAGTAAGATGGGTTCCGGATGTATGACCGTCCTATTCTTACTTACCCGGGAAATTAAAGTAGCTATTCCACCTTCGAAGTAGAATGTTTTTTCGGCATCACTGTGCTCATGCCTGATTGCTAACTCCACCCCGCTATTCAAAAAAGCCAGTTCTTTCAGGCGCTGGCAAACCGTGCCAAAGTCGTAGTCGATATCCTCAAAGATCAGGCTATCGGCGAGAAACATGATTTTAGTGCCGATATCTTGGGTGTGACCGATGATTTCTATATCACCCATAGGAATACCTTGCCGATATTCCTGGCGATATATGTTCCCTTCCCTTCTAACCTCGACTTTAAGCCAGGCAGACAAAGCATTCACCACCGAAGCACCGACGCCGTGTAATCCGCTTGATATTTGATAAACAGCTCCCCCAAACTTTGCTCCAGCGTGTAGATGAGTCATCACTGCTTGTAAAGCAGTAATGTCTGTTTCTGGAATAATGTCAACAGGGATGCCTCTCCCATTATCCACCACGGTGACGCTGTTATCCGGGTGAATTGTCACCTCAATCTGGTCGCAGAAACCAGCCATAGCCTCATCTATGCTGTTATATACTATTTCATAGAGGAGTTGATGCAGTCCTTGGCGGTCGGTGCTCCCGACATACATTCCAGGGCGTAGACGTACTGCTTCTATCTCGTCTAGAATCTGGATGTCTTCGGCACGATACTCGCTATTTGGTTTGTTGTTTAGCTCGTCTTGTATCATACGTGATTAGGGTTCGTCTATCTAAGGTGAATGTTGGAACTCCAGGTGACCAATTTAGCAAAACACCATATTACACACTTATTATACCACATCTACGAATAGAAAACTATATTTTGTGCTCTTTCTTATCTTTTTTCAAGTAAGCTCGCTACTTCACTGAGAGGAACGGTTTTCTGTTCTCCGCTCGACATATCCCGCAATACCGCTGTTTCATTCGCCACTTCCTTTTCTCCAATGATAATGGTGTATTTAACGTCTAGCGAATTAGCCTGTCTCAGTTGGCTTTTCAAACTCTTGTCTCCAGTAGCTTGGATGGCAGCGATGCCTTGGTGACGCAATCTGGAAACAAGTTTTGTTGCCTCTAATTTAGCTTGCGTTCCGAGGTAAGCTACATAAGCAACAGGTTTAGGGAGGGCAGGAACAATTACGTTCTGGTTTTTCAAGGCAATGATGATTCTTTCTATACCAGCGGCAAAACCAACTGCTGCCGTAGGTTTACCCCCCAGTTCCTCAATAAGATTATCGTAGCGACCGCCTCCACCAAGAGCGATTTGTACTCCTTTCCCTTCAGGCTTAACCTCGAAGACTGTTCTGGTATAGTAATCCAGTCCGCGCACTATCCTGTGATTTAATTGGTACGTTATCCCCAGTGCAGTTAGATATTTCTGGACACTTTGAAAATGCGTCTGGCATTCCGAGCAAAGATAGTCTGTGATTTTTGGCGCACCTGTTATTATTTCCTGGCAAGAAACTTCTTTGCAGTCGAGAAGCCGCAGGGGATTTCTAGCTAACCTGACCTTGCAGTCGGGACATAGTCTATCCCGGAAGGGGGAATAGTATTTTTTCAACGCCTCGACATAGTCAGGCTGACATTTTCGGCAGCCAATGCTATTAATCTCAATAAACAGGCCTGAAAGACCCAAAGAAGATAGGAAACGATACATCAGTTCTATCACCTCAGCATCGAGGGCAGGGTCAGCATCACCTATTGCTTCGCATCCAAGCTGATGATGCTGACGATAGCGTCCTGCCTGAGGGCGCTCGTATCTAAAGGCGGGGATAATATAATATAGCTTTACCGGCTGAGGTAGGTTAAATAGCCCATGTTCAAGGTAAGCGCGACAGATCGGTGCAGTTCCCTCTGCAGTCAAAGCCAGCTTCTGCCCACTTTTATCCTCGAAGACATACATCTCCTTAATGATGTCTGCGCCATCAGGTGCGGTGTGGGCAAAAAGTTGGTAATCTTCAAAAACAGGGGTGTTGAGGGGCTGGTAGCCGTAAAGCTGGCAGAGGTAAACAGCTTTTCCCTCTATATACCTCCAGTAAGCCTTTTCTTGGGGCAAGATGTCCGATGTACCACGAGGTGCTTTGAACAAAAGAAAAACTCCTTGACTTGTAGAATACAAGAGAGTAGGAAGGATGTAAAGGAATTTGCCTTGTTTTTGTTATTTAAGCTATGATGAATTTGGTGGAAAAGGAGAAGCTTTTAGCTAAAGCACAGGCATACCTGCCAGAGGAGCAGGTAACACTGGTTGAGAAAGCTTACAATTTTGCTCTTGATGCGCATCTAGGGCAATTACGGAAATCAGGAGAGCCTTACCTGGAGCATCCTGTTAGTGTAGCAATGATTTTAGCTGAGCTTCAATTTGATGGTGCTACTCTAGCTGCCGCCTTGCTTCACGATGTTCTCGAGGATTGTGGAGTCTCAGTGGGTGAAATCAAGACTAACTTTGGTGATGAGGTAGCTAAATTGGTAGAGGGCACCACGAAATTGAGCAAGTTGGCAAAGCCTGTTTATGGAGATAAAGCCAAGAGAGAGCTTCAAGTGGAGAATCTGCGCAAAATGCTTATAGCCACTGCTGAGGATTTAAGGGTTATATTTATAAAATTAGCTGACCGGCTACATAATATGCGCACTCTTGGAGTTTTGCCGCGGGGGAGACGCATTGCCATTGCTCAAGAGACTTTGGAGATATACGCTCCACTAGCGCATCGGCTGGGTATCCGGAGCGTAAAATGGCAGTTAGAGGATTTGGCTTTTCGTTATTTAGAGCCACGGGAATATCATCGGGTTGCTCGTTTGGTAGCTTCGAAACGAGAACAAAGAGAAGGTTTTGTAAACGAGGCTATCGAAGCGTTGGACGAGGAATTGAACAAAGCTGGTGTAGAAGCCAGCGTTTTTGGCAGGCCAAAACATGTTTATAGTATCTTTCGGAAAATGGGCAAATATGCGGCCCAGGGTAAGGATTTTGGCGATATCTATGATCTCTTTGGCTTGCGCATACTGGTTAATTCAATTTCAGACTGCTATAAGGCGGTGGGAATAGTTCATAGCCTTTGGCACCCTATACCTGAGGAATTTAACGATTTTATTGCTAATCCTAAAGACAATGAGTATCAATCTTTACACACAGCGGTGATATATCACGGGAATGCATTGGAGGTGCAAATTCGGACTCATCAAATGGATCGAGTTGCTGAGTTTGGGTTAGCTGCGCATTGGCGCTATAAGGAGGGGGGAAAGGGAGGGGACTCTTTTAAGGAAGTGGCCTGGTTACCTCAACTGGTTGAGTGGCGTGATGTGTTTGATAGCAAGGAATTTTTGGAATCCGTCAAAAGTGATATGCTCGCTAATCGGGTGTTTGTTTTTACTCCCAAAGGCGAAATAAAGGAATTGTCCAAAGGAGCAACGCCTTTGGATTTGGCTTTTCATGTTCATACCGACCTGGGTTATCGCTGTGTTGGGGCAAAAGTGAATGGCCGATTGGTGCCCTTGAACTATAACCTCAATAATGGTGACGTGGTGGAAATCATTGCTGCTAAGGGAGAGAAAGAACCTAGTCTGGATTGGCTCAATCGTGAACTTGGCTATGTCAAAACTTCTCATGCACGGGCGAAAATCCGCCAATGGTTCACAAAGCAGGATAGGGCTCAAAGCATTGAGGCAGGGAAGGAATTTCTGGGACGGGAACTGAAAAGGGCAGGTGTTGCCCTCCCAAGCGTTGGTGAAGTGGCATCACTGTTTGGCTTCAAGAATATGGACGACTTTTTTGCTGCTATCGGGAGTGGTAACCTTAATCCCTCTCAAATAATAGCAAAGCTAGCCGTAAGGGAAGAGCCGCCTGAAGAGCTGGTTGTTCGTCCTTCAAGAAAGGTTAGCCCGGCGAGTGTTAAGGTACTAGGTGTAGGAGAGTTGGTCACACATCTGGCTAACTGTTGTCATCCCTTGCCAGGGGATAAGATTATTGGTTATATTACTCAGGGACGAGGTGTTACCGTGCATCGTCGAGATTGCCCCAATATCGTCAATGAAGTGGAGAGGGAACGGCTGGTTGAGGTGAGTTGGGGTGGTGTACAGCAAGTTTACCCGGTGGCTATTGAAGTTGATGGTTGGGATAGGGTGGGCTTGGTTCGGGATATTAGCGCTGTTATTGCTGAGGAAGGAGTAAATATCACCGACCTTAATACAGCAGACCACGAGGACATCGTCTCATTGAATTTTAGTCTGGAAGTAAAAGGTACCGCTGAGTTAGCTAGTTTGATAGCTAAAATTTACTCAGTTGGGGGCATAGTAAATGTTAGAAGGAAAGGAGGAGTGAATGCCGCACATTAAGTTGGCTGACAAAACGGCTCGCGCTACGGAAAGAAGGAGATTGCGGAATAGTGTGACAAAGAGCAGGATGAAGACTGCTATTGTTAAAACTGGCAAGCTTATTGTAGCTGGGAATATGGAATTAGCGGGAAAAGAGACGGTAAAGGCGATAAGAGACATAGATAAGGCGGTAAGCAAAGGGGTTATTCATCGCAATAAGGGTGCTAGACTCAAATCGCAGCTAACAAGAGAATTAAATCAGGCGATATCGAAGGGGAAAGGAGGTTAGCTTTTTGGCTGGTAAACCTCTTTCCAGAAAGCAAAAACAGATCATAGGCTTTATTCGCCAGTATTTGCGTGACAATGGCTATCCTCCCAGCGTTAGAGACATTGTTAGAGGATGTGATATAAGTTCTACTTCGGTGGTAGTCTATAATCTAAATAAATTGGAGCGAGCGGGTTATATTCGTCGTCAAAGCGATATATCGCGAGGGATCGAGCTCTTAGATAAACGCCGTGAGAAAAGACTTGTGTATATACCCATAATAGGAGAGATAGCCGCTGGTGAGCCCATTCCTGTGCCTGATCCCAATAGAAGCGCTGTTACCTCTGATGAAGGGCTGGAGGTAAGTGACGGCTTAATTCAAAGAAGGGGCAATATTTATGCTGTTAAGGTGAAAGGTGAATCGATGGTTGATGCCTTGATAGGGGACGGGGATATTGTGTTATTGAGTTACGCAGATAATGTTGAAGAAGGCGACATGACGGCAGTCTGGCTGAAAAAGGAGCAAAAAATTACTCTGAAAAAGTTGTTTAAAGAGGGAGAGCACGTGCGTCTTGAGTCGGCAAATAGCCAGATTAGTCCTATTTACACTTCTGCTGATAATATTGATATCCAGGGGAAGGTAGTTGCTGTGATCAGACGGATGGCATAAAAATCACGTCTTCACAGGTTTAGGGGAAACCAGCGTATACCACTCAGCGTAGCTAGGATTTCTTCCCAGTATTACCTGGCCAAACAGTTTTTGTAGCTCAGCGGTTATTTTACCGATTTTCCCTGCGCCTATCATACGATGGTCGATTTCAATGATTGGAGTGATATGGGCCGCGGTGCCACTAAAGAAACATTCTTCCGCAAGGTAGAGCTCGCTTCTATCAACTGTTCTCTCTATGGTGTCTACGCCCAGTTCGTTTTTAGCTAGTTTCATAACTGTATCTCTGGTGATTCCGAGGAGGATATTATCGGATGAGGGAGGTGTAATTAGCTTCCCATCGATGACCAAAAAGATATTTTCGCCGCTGCCCTCGGAGACATGTCCATCATGGCTCAATAATATCGCTTCATCATAGCCATTTTCCAGTGCCTCGGTTTTAGCTAATGCGCCGTTAACATAGATACCACAGATCTTTCCTCGAGGTGGTATCATGGTATCATCGACACGACGCCATGATGATACACCGCAGCGAACACCATTCTGAATATCAAGATAAGCGGGTAGTGTAGTCACAATAATAAGAAAATCATCTTCAAGGTCGTGAAGGCGGACCCCGAGAGCTTCAGAACTCTTATATGCCATAGGGCGGATATAGACATCTTCATGGTAATTGCTTTTCTCCACACTCTCAACGGTTAGTTGACATAATTCATCAATGGAATAAGGCAAGCTGATTTTTAGCAAGCGGCAGCCATTAAGCATGCGTTTGTAGTGGTCTTTGATTCTGAAGAGGCAGAATCTCTCATGCTCATTATCCCAGTTCCCGCGAATGCCTTCAAAGCAAGCAGTGCCATAGTGGAAAGCATGAGTCAGGATTCCAATTTTGGCTTCCGCTAGGGGCATGAACTGTTTTTGAAAAAAAGCATAAGGTGGCATTTTCCCCTCTCGCTACAAGTTTGCTGAATTATACTTTTGCTGAAAGGTGAAAGCAAGCCTCCTGGCGGCTCGCTTTGCTCGAAGTTGCGGCTTGAGGCATTTTCCGCAAATTCTCCATTACGTTGATTCATTGCGTGTGTTCCGCTTTGTCCAGGGAAGGGATAGTGTCTGGAGAAAGCATGTTCTTCAAACTGATGAAGCTGACCCTCAATGGAGGCAGGTAATGAAGATATTGGGAATGGGCGAGATTCCCAGCATCCGTTTTGACAGGGCTAGAAAAGAAGGGAACAGCCTGTTTACGCTTTTTGCTTTACCCAAGCCGTACACCTCGACTAAGGATGTCTTGTGCCTACGGGGCAAGAGAATGGTCAATGGCTACAGGAAGATATTTTTCTTCAATAATCTTGAGGTCATCTCAGGGAGGGATGATGAAAAGAACATCAGGACTGGGGCATAAAAAAGGTAAGATAGGGAATAGTGGCTCAAATTTTCATTTTCGGGTGAGGGTTATGGTTGGAAAATCTTTTGCCAAAGGCTCTCACTTTGCCACTCGCTTGAGGCTTTGAATTCCATAACTAGTCAGGCCACCGATCGCCGCTAGCCCCATCGTCATTACACTCATGCCAACAGAGACCGAACCGGGAGGGATAAAACCGGATATCTTGCTTAGCTCTGCCTCATACCAGTAAATCAGCATCGCCGGTATCGTGCAGAGAATCCCTGCCAGAGGCCCACGTCTCCTGGTTGCGAGCCCTGCGATTATCGCCGCGATACACAGGACCAACACCAAGTCCAAATCTATACGAGACCCTAAAGCATTGATTCCCGCCAACGCTACCACTACTGGTATGGCACACAGGATTCCCACTAGAATACGCCTCCGCTCCAAATTCTCCGCCACGCCCCCCGCAACGACTCCAGCAATTAATACGGCTAGCCAGAGGATTACGGTTGGTGAGAGGAAGTAAGGAGAAAATAGGCTTATTCCCATCTTCCATCGCAGGCCAGCGACAAGCGTCACCATGATGAAGCCTATCAGCACGCCCCACTTCAGACCTTTGATCCTTTGCATGTTTCCCCCTATGGTACACGAACGTATGAGACATATCCAGTACTAGTATAGAGGCTATCCTTTGTGGCAATCCAGCAATAATCCTCGTAAACTGTGTATCCCTGGTCTTCTACGTACGAACACAGGTAGTTCTCTGCCTGTTCGTTGCAACAGCCAGTACCCCAATAATCCCGTTAATATCATTACTAACCATACCATGAGTGTTACCCATGTATCTCAGCCCCCGCATTAGGTTGTGGGCTCTGGCTCGCTTTGCTAGAAGCTGTGGCTTGGGGTGAAAGTTAAAGATTCTTGATAGGTATGTCGTTGCCTCTTCTTATGGATGTTGCGCTGTATTTCTTCCGGATTTGGGCGATAGCATTGTCTAGTCGATTCTGTTTTTCTGTATCAGGCTGCGTGGAACCGAACAAAGAGAGCTGTTTCTCTTTGCCACTCAGAGTTGATACTTTAATGCCAATAAGGCGAATGGGCTTTTCACTTTTTGCTAAAACTTCATTTAGCAGTCGTAACGCGGTGGAGAGAATAACATGCATAACATTACTAGCTTCTCCTAAAGTAACCTGCCGAGTGATTGTTTTGAAATCAGCGTATCTGAGTTTTATGGCAATGCAACTTGCCAGGCTATTCTGGGAGTGCAGCGTGGCGCTAATCTCGTTACATAATCCCCGCAAATTAGACTCAAGAAAATATCGGTCTGAAGTATCATGGGCGAAGGTAATCTGGCGATTGATGGATTTGGATTCACCCGGCATCTCTACTGTGCGGTTGTCTATGCCATTAGCATAACGGTGCATCGTTATCCCCGGCATTCCAAAGGTTTTCCTTATTTCCTCCAGAGGACACAAAGCTAGCTCGCCTATGGTAGTTATGCCCATTTCTCTTAATGCCTGTTCCGTTTTTCCACCCACGCCAGGCAATTTAGATACTGGAAGGGAGGTTAAGAAATCTCGCTCTTCCCCCGGAGCTATCTCCAGTAACCCGTCAGGCTTGCACAGGTCTGAGGCAATTTTGGCTACCACCTTACATGTAGAAATGCCCACTGATGCAATGAGATTTAAATTCTTATTTATACGGTCTTTTATTGCTAGCGCCATCTGCTCAGGGGAGCCATAAAGTTGTTGGTATTCAGTGACATCAAGATAAGCTTCATCAAGGCCCAGCGGCTCAATAATGGGAGAGAAATCAGTCAGGATTTTCATAAACTTAGTTGATGCTTCTCGATATCGGTTAAGATTGACTTGCAGGAAGATGGCTTGAGGACAAAGCCTGCGAGCTTCGGACAAAGGCATACCAGACCGTATCCCGTAGGGCCGAGCTTCGTATGAGGGGGAGGATACTACACCACGACGGTTTGGGTCTCCGCCAACAACCACTGGCTTCCCCTTCAGCTCTGGATTGTGAACCTGCTCTACAGAGGCAAAGAAAGCATCCAGATCAATGTGGAAAATGCACCGAGCCATAACCAAATTATAGATTGGCTGCACCAAGCTAGCCATGGCTAGCTTGGTTGTCTCTTTTTACTTCAATGGTGGTTTTTTATCAGCCCATGGGCAGACTTTCTCAAAGGCTGCTGAAGCTTGAATGACTGTAGCCTCATCATATCGTCTTCCCACGATCTGCAAGCCAACGGGTAACCCTTCCTTGGTAAATCCACAGGGGACAGTAGCTGCCGGCTGCCCGGTAAAGTTAAACGGAATGGTGAAGCAAGGTACGGCCGTGGGGCTGATGTCTTGACCATCGATCTTTGTGGGTCCCAAGGGGGTCGCTACGTCAAAGGCAGTTATTGGCATGGTGGGGGTGAGGAGGAAGTCGTAGTTTTCAAATATTTGGCGGATTTTAGCCCAGAGGTCCTCTCGATGAAATTGGGCCATAACAATGTCTCGCGATGTAAAAGTGTCAGCCATGGGGATAAAAGGTTTATAAACGGAATACATCACCTTCTCCCATTCCTCCCTGCGATCTTCTAAGGCGGCAGCTGTTTCACAGATGACCAAGGCCAGCCAATCTGATCCCATATCAAGGAAATCTGCGGTGATCTCCTCCACCTTACATCCCAGATGTTCAAATTGCCGGGCAGCCTTCCGAGTGATGTCCTTCACTTCGGGCTCCACCACAGCGTAGCCGAGATTTGGACTCCAGGCCACTTTACAACCTTTCACATCACCTTTGGCAGCCTTCATAAGGTCCATTTCCTGGGTGGGGAGGGAGAAGTGGTCTCGGTCATCAGGCCCGGCCATGATAGATAGCATTAATGCCCCATCGGCCACAGTCCTGGTCAGGGATCCTTCAGCAGCCAAGGTTTCCATACCATGAAGGGCAGGCTGTCGGGCTACCCGCCCAAATTGAGGTTTTAGTCCATAAACGCCACAGAAACTTGCCGGGATGCGGATGGAACCACCTCCATCGTTTCCATGGTGCAGAGGACCTAAACCGGCAGCTGCGGCAGCAGCTGCACCACCACTGGAGCCGCCAGGGGTCTTGGTTAAATTCCAGGGATTTCTGGATGGGCCGAAGACCGGGTTGTCGGTGTTAGCAATAAGGCCAAACTCTGGAGTGTTGGTCTTACCTAAGATGATTGCCCCTGCGGCGTTCAATTTTTCCACTAAGGCACAGTCTTCATCGGGAATGAAGTGCTCGTAGAGTTTTGAACCAAATGTCGTTCGGATCCCTTTGGTAAAGACGAGATCCTTAATAGAGACTGGGACCCCATGCAGAGGCTCGAGAGGTTTTTCCTTCATCACGGCGTCCTCAGCTGCCTTGGCGGCGTTGCGCGCCGCCTCAGCTGTGAGAGTCACATAGGCATTGATCTTTGGATTGATTTCTTCAATACGTTTTAAGATGGCATCTACTACCTCTACCGGAGAAAGTCTCTTCTTTTTGATGGCTGTTGCCATCTCCGTGGCTGGCATAAAACAAAGTTCTTCATTCTTCATAGTAACCTCCTGTTGTTACACTCGTTGTGTATTTACGGAATATGTTTTCTTCTTTCCCTGTCAAAATTCTCTTGCAAAACAAAGTTGTCACTGTTGCTAGTCATAAGTTTATAATTAACTAGATCGCCTATAGTTTAGTCCATCCATAGTGGTTATCAGGGCATATTCTGGGGAGGAACAACGGAGAGAACACCCAGAGCGATATGGGAAATACTGTGGTCATAACGGAATTATAACTTGGCTAGGAGAAACTGGCAATTGCTTTGTAAGACTTGCTAACTGAGTAGTAACTTGAAACAGTGTTACAATAACTTCGTTCTATGGTGGGATATGTACGCTGGGCGGCGCGAATCTTAGGTTTGGCTTATAGTGGGTTTGCCATTTATTTCTGGTTTTTCTGTTATAAGCCTAGGTTACTGCCTGCAGCTATATTGCTCAGTGCGCCATTTGTGGTAGCGGTAGCCATAGCCTGGAAATGGATGGGTAAATCACCTGAATTGCTCGGTGGAGTATCGTTTATACTTTTGGGTCTTGTTCCGCTGGTGCATTTTGCAGTTACCTCTGGTATGGCAATTTTTTATTCCCAGCCAGTTATAGCAGTGTTATGTTTCCCACCTCTGGCTATCGGAATTCTGTTTGTCCTGGCGTATGGAGAGAGCCAGGATAGCTAATCGCTTTTGGGGATAACCTGTTTTAGCCTTCTTTCAAAGATGCTTCTTGATAATAGAATTCTTCGCTGGCATCCAAGGCACTTTAAGCCTATATCAGTGCCGACCCTCATTACCTTCCACTCATAGCTGCCGCATGGATGTGGTTTGTGGAGAAGAACTATATCGCCGGGTTTTATATTGGTGGACAAAGCATCCTTTAGCGGGAGGCTAAATGGGCGTTAATTTCGTTGCGAATTCTCTCAGCCATGTCTCTGGCTGCTTGGGCAAAGTCCTTTTCTTTCGAGGCGTATATAATTTGCCGTGATACGCTGATAATGGCGTTTTCCCCTTTAGCATCCGCCCCGTATTTGACAGCTGAAGCTAAGTCTCCTCCCTGAGCGCCAATCCCGGGAATGAGCAAGGGCATGTTGAGGCAAATTGAGCGTATCCTCTTCAATTCCCCAATGTAAGTAGCTCCCACTACCACGCCAACATTGCCATAGATATTCCATTGTTTTGCCTTCTGTGCTATCAGGTCATACAGTGGCGCCCCAGCACATAGAAGCCTCTGGAAGTCTGAAGCTCCAGGGTTTGAAGTCAAGCCAAGGATGAATACCCCTTTGTTTTTGTAATTGATGAACGGCTCTATGGAATCGAAGCCAAGGTAAGGGTTGATGGTGGCAGCGTCAAATCCGAAGGTAGAGAAGAGAGCCCTGGCATAAACTTTGGCAGTGTTACCTATATCTCCACGCTTGGCATCGCCAATCACGGGAATGTGTTCGGGAATATGTTCAATAGTCTTATTCAGTACAGTTAGCCCCTTGGCTCCCAGAGCTTCGTAAAAGGCTAGGTTAAGCTTATAGGCACATACTAAATCGCGAGTAGCGTCAATAATAGCTTGATTGAATTCCAGAGGCTTTGCTTTAGGCATGAGCTCCGGGTCGGGGTCGAGTCCAACACAGAGCAAACTTCTATTGCTCCTGCTAGCGCTTAGGAGTTTATCGATAAAATTGGTCTCTTTGTTCTCGGACAAGTTACCCAAACAACGCAGCGACTACCTATTACTCTTAGTTAAACTTCACTAAAGCGCTGATTATTCTCTTTGGGCCCTATCTCAAGCATAAAGTATCAAGGTTCCGGTAGCTTTAGCGACCTGCTCATTACGCTGATTGACGATGTTTGTTTCCGCGGCGTAAAAATACATCTTGCCCATTTTGCCCGCCCTTTCATAAATGTTAGCGAGCTTGGTGCGGGACGTAATGACATCGCCAACCTTCAGCGGTTTGAACATCTCCCACTCTCCTCCTCCATCCAATATGCCTTTAACGTTTTTGGGGAATTGCATATTTGGAACTGGTGATCCCATGTAGCCTGTGGGGGCTTTGGGGTCGGTAGGAGGGGTCAGGAATATAGCGGCGGATATAAGATATGGAGGTGCGATAATGCCGCCATACTTAGTTTTCTTGGCATATTCCTCATCTCGCCACAGGGGGTTAGGGTCATCTACAGCATGGGCAAAGCGGCGAATCATTCCCTTCTCTATCTCCACCGTAATTGCCGGTCCCTCAATGCCTATCTGCTTTCGCAAATCCTCCAAGGTAACTTCCTTTTCAGTCATTCCTTCCCTCCAAAATTCTTGCTATTGGCTCCTTCTTCACATATAAGCTCCGCCGGAAATGTTTAGCAAATTACCGGTGATAAAGTTGGAATCATCTGAAGCAAAGAAAAGTATCGGTTTTGCTGCCTCTTCAGGGGTTAATGTCTTGCCGCCCATTACTCCTATCATGATATCCCTGATTTTCTTGGGAATGCCTACTTGCTCTCCCGCAACTATATCGCCTGTTTCCTTCTCCCGGGTTAACCTGGTATCAACTACTCCGTAGGCGACGACATTGCACCTTATGCCAAAATTTGCCCACTCTCTAGCGACCGTTTTGGTCATGCCGATGAGCCCAGCTTTGGCGCTGGAGTAGTTAATCTGTCCCACGTTGCCCATTAAGCCGGCTACCGAAGACACATTGACTATTCTGCCATTATGGTTTGGATGTCGCATATGTTTGGAAGCTGCTCGAACACAATTAAACGCCCCTCTGAGAGAAATATTGACGCAGACATCCCATTGAGCATCGGTCATCTTGTGAATCATAGCATCTCTGGTAATTCCAGCATTGTTTATCAGAATGTCGAGCTTGCCGAATTTCTCCACAGCGGTGTCCATTAATTTCTGGGCATCTTCTCCTTTGGTTATGTCAGCCGCACAGCATGCTGCCTTTCCAGGAAAGGCTTTGTTTATCTCGTTTGCTGCTTCCTCGCAAGGAGCTGGATCAATATCGTTTACCATCACACTTGCCCCCTCCCTGGCAAAGAGCATCGCCGTTGCCTTTCCGATTCCTCTTCCTGACCCTGTAACTACCGCTACCTGACCATCTAGTTTTGCCATGGATTCCTCCTTTAATTGTTTTTGCTAAAAGAATTAACCTTTTGATGGTAAGCTGACCAGTGCGCTGCCAGTTATTGTCTTTTCACTCTTCGGGTTTTCTGTCCAGATATCAAGTTCAATGAAATGCTCATTATCCTGGACATATTTTTTGGTTACTTTCCCCTTACAAGCTAGGTCCTGGTCAGGTAAATCCATGCCCCGGTAGCGAACATTGTATTTCTTTAAGTTTCCTTCCAATCCAATCCAATCGGTGAGCATTTGTCCCAAGAAGGAGGCCTTGAGCCTCCCATGGAGTATCACATCGGGTAACCCTGACGCTAAAGCAAAATCTTTGTTATAATGAATCTCGTAGGTGTCTCCTGATGCTCCAGCCCACTGCACTAGCTGTCGCCTCGTAGCTCGTTTAACTAAAGAAGGGATCTCTGAACCTACTTCAACATCCTCGTAAAAGACCTGTTCCGCCACGATTCACCTCCTGTGCGCAAAGTAGCGGTGGAGATTATATCAGGCTGTTTTCCAATCTGTCAATGTTTAAATTTTTGTTGCCGTAGATTAGTATTACTGGTGAATGAATTATAGCCAGTCTGAAGAATATCTTTCCCGCCTTGTCGATTATGAAAAAATTCCTGGCGTATCCTATGCCTCGCCAGATTATAACTTGAAGCATGTGGAATATCTGTTGCAGTTATTGGGCAATCCCCATTTATGTGCCAGGGCAATACATATAGCAGGGACTAAAGGAAAGGGTAGTGTAGCGGCAATGATTGCCCAAGTGTTGACTACAGCAGGATATAACACAGGGCTATATACTTCACCCCACCTGCATACTCTGAGGGAGCGTATCAGGGTCAATAGTAATTTAATCTCCGAAGCCGAGTTTGCCTCTCTGATGACAAAGCTCAAACCTCACATTGAGATAGTAAATCGTAGCCCTGATTTCTGGAAGCTGACCTACTTCGAGGCATTGACTGTGCTAGCATTTGCTTATTTCAAGGAGAAACAGGTGGATTTTCAGGTATTGGAGGTAGGATTAGGTGGCAGGCTGGATGCCACTAATGTAGTTAAACCGGATGTCTGTGTTATCACTCCCATCAGCCGAGACCATACCGATATTTTAGGCGACAATCTGGATGAGATAGCGCTGGAAAAGGCAGGCATCGTTAAACCTGGCTGTTTTGTTGTCAGCTCTCCACAAAGCGAGGAGGTATCTAAGGTGTTAACTGATGTTTGCCGCAGACAAGGCGCAGAATTGATTCAGGTAGGCAAGGACATTGTCTGGCATAGTGTAACCAATGACCTTCACCAGCAATCATTTATAGTTGAAGGAAGAGAGCAATTTTATCATCTTACCATTCCACTTCTGGGAGATTTCCAGGTAGAGAATGCCTGCACTGCTGTAGCGTCGTTAGAGATGTTGAGATCTCACGGCTTTGATATCTCAGTGGGAAGTATTGTCACGGGGTTGGCGGAGGTTGACTGGCCAGGGCGGTTTCAGATCTTGAATCGCAATCCATTGGTATTAGTTGATGGTGCTCATAATGTGGCATCGATGAGGAGATTGGCTTGGAATGTGAAAAAGTATTTCCACTATGAGCGGCTCTTTGTTATTTTTGGTGTCTCGGTAGACAAAGATATAGACGGCATAGTGCGAGAATTAGCTTCCCTTTCACTTCAGGTTATTGTTACCAGTTCTTCGCAGCCGCGTGCCGCTTTCCCCGATGATATAGCTGCCAGGTTCAGTGAGCATGGTTTTAATCCACAGATTGCCGAAAACGTTTTTCAAGCTCTCACTTTAGCTTTATCTGTGGCGAAGGATGATGACCTTATCCTGGTTACCGGCTCTCTATTTGTAGTGACTGAAGCTCTGGATTATGCTGCCAAATATCTGCCGAAAGCTAGTTAGTGCTGTATAGATTCATTAAGTATGGGTGACGAGAGGGCTTCCTGGGGTAGCATTTTGGGTAACATTTGCTGTAATGCCATAATGTGACTGCATATCCCCCATTGGGAAAAGAAATGGCAGGAACAATGCCATTTTCCATCTTGGTAAGTTAATTTGTGGATATCATTCTCTCCGTTAAAATTCACTGAAAACGAAGAAAAAGTCACTCGTTCTGGTTGTTGAGCATAAATGCTAGCTTTTTCAATCTTACCAATGAAACTGGATCTCATCTAAAGCCCTCCTTATTTGACAAAAATTCTTGAATTTCCGAGGCTCCCTTATTCGCTTGTTATTTTTAAGCGACATTTAATTAGAGTATATAATATAGGCGGTCAAAAATCCATTTGGGGTGATCTGTGGAAAGGAAGCAAGCCGATGCGTGAGCAATTTGCCGGTATTTTATCTAGGTGCAGTGCCGACTATGTAGAGAGTCGTTTTGAACAAAGTCAAGCCACTCAGATTAGTTACCGAGGTGGGAAACTGGAAGAGGTGAGTAGGACCTACAGTTCTGGCGGCAATGTTAGAGCTTTGGTCAAGGGAGGTTGGGGATTTGCCTGTTTTAATTCTGTTGATAGATTAGGTAGCTATGTTGACCTGGCGGTAAAGCAGGCAAAATTAACTCGCGGAGAGGAATTTGCCATTCCTTCTATGGAGCCCGTAGTGGATATGGTAGAGGCGCCGGTAAAGGATAACGCCGCGGACACGCCGTTGGTGAAGAAGAAGCAGCTTTTTGATGAATACAATGATATTATACTCACTTCACCGCAGATTCAGGATTCGAGGATTAGCTATCGAGATGTCAATCGCAAGGTCATTTTTGCTAATTCCGCTGGGAGTTATATTGAGCAAAACAAGCCGGATCTTACTTTACGGTTGACGGCCATAGCACAAGGGAATGGCGAAATCCAACAAGCGGGTCTAAGTTTGGGCAGTGTTGGTGATTTTTCTGCGATAGAGAACTTGCACGATGAGGTGAAGGAAGTAGCTAAGCGTGCTGCCGCGCTTCTCCACGCTCCTCAGGCAAAGGGGGGTGAATACACCGTCATTTTAGACCCTATTCTGGCAGGTGTTTTTGCTCATGAAGCTTTCGGGCATTTATCTGAGGCAGATTTTGTTTACCAGAACGAGCCGTTAAAGCAAGTTATGGTGCTGGGCAAAAGGTTTGGGGGCAAGCATCTTAACATTGTTGATGATGCCACCATCCCTGGCTTGAGAGGAAGCTATAAATATGATGATGAAGGGACGCCAGCCTCAAAAACTTATCTTATTCATGAAGGTATCCTGGTGGGAAGGCTTCATTCTAGGGAGACAGCGGCCAGAATGGGGGAAAAGCCCACCGGCAATGCTCGTGCTATTAATTATCTCTTTCCTCCGATAGTGCGGATGACCAACACCTTCATTGAGTCTGGAGGTGCATCTTTTGAGGAAATGCTTGGCGAAATTAAGGAAGGTGTCTACGTCAGAAATTGGTACGGAGGGATGACCAGCTTGGAGATGTTCACCTTTTCCGCAGGCGAGGCTTATATGATTCAAAATGGGAAATTGGCAGGGTTGCTACGACCGGTGGTATTAACAGGCAATGTTTTTGTTACCTTGAGTAACATAGATGCTATTGGCAGCGATTTAGATATGAATCAAGGTGGAGGATGTGGCAAGGGTGGGCAATTTCCACTTCCTGTTTCCAATGGTAGTCCACATATCAGGATTCGTCACTGTGTAGTTGGAGGTAGATAGATATAAACTCCAAATCCGAAATCCTGAGGTTTGGAATTTAAGATGGACGATCTTTTGAGGATTCTTGACTTTGTTCAAAAGAGGGCTGAGCAGGCAGAAGTGTTTAGAGTTTCAAGCCAGACCGTTTCGGTAGATTTTGAAGCTAATCGATTGAAGCAAACTCAGTATAGAGAGAGCACCAGCGTTGCCCTTCGAATTTTCAAGAAGGGTAAGGTTGGCTTCGCCTTTGGTAGTGGTGTGAATGATGTGGCTACCTTAGTTGCCATGGCGGTAGAAACAGCGCCTTTTGGGCCTTCAGCTAACTTCGAATTCCCTTCATTAAATGATTATGCTGATGTGGCTGTTTTTGACTCAGAAGTGCCCAAAATAGCCATGGAACAGATGGCTGAGCTCGGTAGTCAACTTATCGCGAAGGTCAAGGAGCATACTCCTGAGCTTCTCTGCGATGTCGAGGTGACAAAGGGAGTAAGCTCAGTTCACCTGGTTAATTCTCGGGGTGGTGAAGCGAGATGGGATAGGAGCTTTTTCGCCATTAACCTGGAAGGTATGCTTACGAAAGGCACTGATATGCTTTTTGTCGAGGATAGTGAAGGTTCATGTCGTTTTATTACCGGCGTTAATATTCTGGCAAACAGGCTAATTAGGCAGCTGGAGCTAGCCAAAAGAAAGACTGCCATATCTACTAAACAACTGCCAATTATCTTTACTCCTCAGGGAGTAGCCAGTGCTTTGTTACCCCCGTTGCTATTTGCTTTTAGCGGTAAGGCAGCTCTTGAAGGGACTTCGTGGTTGAAGGACAAGTTAGGAGAGCGTGTTTTTGATACCAAGCTCACCATCTGGGATGATGCTACTTTGCCTTACCGTCTCGGAAGTTGTCCTTGTGATGGCGAAGGTGTACCTAGCCAGCGAATACCTCTGGTTACAAAAGGGGAAGTGACGAGTTTTCTCTATGATTTACAAACAGCAGCTTTAGCTGGTAAAAAGAGCACTGGTAGTGGCAGGCGGTTAGGGGATAGGCCTCCTGTTCCAAACATAAGCTCAGTGGTAATAGACGAAGGTAAGGAGAGGTTTGAAGACATGGTGAAGGACATGAGAGAGGGATTGATTGTGGAGCGGCTTATAGGTGCCGAACAGGGTAATTTGCTTAATGGTGACTTTAGTGGTAATGTCCTGTTAGGCTATAGAGTAGCTGATGGTAACATAGTGGGGCGAGTAAAAGATACCATGGTTTCGGGGAATGTTTACCAGGTGTTAAAAGAAATCATTGGTGTTGGAAATGAGGCAAGGTGGGTTGACGGAGTTTTTCTGGTTCCTCACTTATATTGTCCGATATTATCCGTAGCGACGAAAACATGAAGGGTATATTAAAGCTTTCTAAGGAACCCCATGTCAAAAGTTGCTTCATGCTTGCTTCATGGCCTGGCATAGGCAATGTCTCGTTAATAGTGGCTCAATATTTAATGGACAAGCTGAATGCTGAGAAAATAGGGGAAATAGACCCGGTTAACTTTTTTGAGCCTGTTGGTGTTGCGGTTGAGGACAATGTAATTGAGAAGCCACGTTTTCCTGAAAGTAATTTTTATTACTGGCAGGATAGTAAAGCTGAGAAAGGGCTGATAATATTCATTGGCGAAGAGCAACCCAGTTCCAAAGGGTATGAGTTATTATCTTATGTTCTAGATGTTGCCCAGAAATTTAAAGCAAAAAGGGTGTATAGCTGTGCTGCTGCACTAACTCGGATTCACCCCAGTGAGGATTCGAAGGTCTGGGCGGTAGCTACAAAGCCCGAGCTAATTGAAGAGTTGCAGAAATACGACGTTGTTCTTAGGGGTAACCTTCGCATTGCTGGATTAAACGGTTTATTTTTAGGAATGGCTAAGGAGCGTGATATTGAAGGTGTCTGTTTGTTAGGGGAGGTGCCGAGATACGCCATTCAGATACCAAATCCCGGGGCATCTTATGCCGTGCTCAAAGTTCTAACCAGGATGCTGGACATTGATATTGAGTTGACTGAGCTTGGCAATACGGCTAAGGAATCAAAGGAGGAGATGGGGGAAATAATCAAGATGGCCACTGCTGAATTTATTGACCAGTTCACCGAGCCTATTTGGGAACAGGATGAAAATGAAGAGGAGGAATGAGTTTTTCGCTTTTTAGATGTCAGCTTTGACGGAACTTTATGAACAGATTGCCAATTGCCGAGATTGTGAATTGGCTAATTATCGTACTAAAGTGGTGCCTGGTGAAGGCCCCGAGGATGCTGATTTGCTGTTTATTGGCGAGGCACCTGGCTGGAATGAAGATCAGCAGGGGCGCCCTTTTGTAGGAGCAGCAGGGGAATTTTTAGACCAGCTATTAGGCTCCATTGGATTGAGCCGGGAGCAGGTTTACATTGCCAATGTGATCAAATGTCGTCCCCCGCAAAACCGTGACCCTTTACCTGCCGAAATGCAAGCTTGCTCCAAATGGCTTGACCGTCAGGTAGAAATAATCCAGCCTAAGATAATTGTCACTCTGGGGCGTTATTCTCTGGCCAAGTATTTTCCTGGGGAAGGAATAAGCAAAATTCACGGAAAACCGCGGAAACGTGATAATGTTGTTTACTATCCTATGTATCATCCCGCTGCTGCTCTTCATCAGGGGAGTCTACGCAAAATTATTGAAGCGGATATGCTTCAGATTCCGCAGATGCTAGCTCAATATGAAAAGATACCTGAAGAAGTCAATGCTCGGCAGCTAGAATTATTCTGAGGTTGAAATAATGGTGCAGGAGAAACTGAACATAATTCCACTTGGGGGGCTGGGAGAGATTGGCAAGAACATGATGGCTTTGGCATGTGGCAGCGACATCATTATCATTGATGCCGGGCTTATGTTTCCTAATGCAGAAATGTTTGGAGTCGATTTTCTTATCCCTGATATTAGCTACCTTTTGGAGAAGAAAGAAAACATAAGAGGGATGATTATTACTCACGGACATGAAGACCATATTGGCGCTTTGCCTTATATCTTACCCCAACTTGATTGTCCTGTTTACACTGCTGAGTTTACCGGGAAATTGCTCTCTAGCGAGTTCAAACAACGAAGGATGAAGGATAAATCAAAGCTGAATATAGTTTCCTATGGGGATAAAATCAAGCTTGGTAGCTTTAGCGTGGAGTTTTTCCCTGTGTGTCATAGTATTCCTGATACTACGGGGTTAATCATTGATACCCCTTTAGGCATCATAGTCCACAGTGGTGATTTCAAGATTGATTATACACCGATAATTGGTAAGCCAACTGACCTTAGTCGGCTGGCGCAATTAGGAGGGAAGGGTGTTTTACTTCTTCTCTCCGACTCTACTTATGTTGAGCTTCCTGGATATACTCCTTCTGAAAAGGTGGTCAGCGATGTTTTAGGTAATATCATTGCTGGGGCTTCAGGAAGAGTAATTGTAACCACTTTTGCTTCCCTTATTTCTCGTATTCAGCAGGTAATCGATGCTGCTGCTGAACACAATCGACGTGTGTTTATCACCGGACGAAGTATGAAGGAGATAGTGCGAATAGCTCTGGAGTCAGGTTATCTCGTTGCGCCTCCGGGCATTTTCTGCCAAACTGATGAGCTTAGATCTTTGGCGCACAATCAAATTGTGATATTAGCTACCGGCAGCCAAGGTGAACCTACCTCTGCTTTAGTGAGGATAGCTAATGGAGACCATGACCAGGTCCAGATTGTCCCTGGTGACACTGTGGTGATATCAGCAACACCTATTCCTGGCAATGAAGCGTTGATTAATAAAACCATCGACAGCCTTTTTCGGCAAGGTGCTTACGTGGTTTATGATAAGTTAGCTCAAATTCATGTCCATGGTCATGGCAGTCGGGAAGAGTTGAAGTTGTTACTTACCCTGGTTAAGCCTAAGTTCTTTATCCCTATTCATGGCGAATATCGCCATTTAAGCTTGCATGCTAAGCTAGCTGAAAATCTCGGCATGGCTAAGGACCATGCCTTTGTCCTTCAAGACGGCGATATACTTGAATTAGGGAAGGAGCAGGGAAAGGTTGTGGGTAAGATTGCGGTGGAGGACATTTGTGTGGTTGGTTCAAAGACATATGCCCTGGATAGCGCTGTGTTTCGTGACCGAAAGCAGCTTTGTCGAGATGGAGTTGTAGTGGTAGTGACTGTCATTGATGTTAAAGGTGGCAAACTAGCAAGGAAGCCTGAAATTCTAAGCCGGGGGTTTGTTGATGCCAAGGATGGACAGGGGGTGATCAAGCAAAGTGAGGAAGTAGTGGTAGCAGGCTTAAAAAGTACCCCAAAATGTTTATCTGACCTTGATGCCGTCGATGCTAAAGTCAAGACTCTTTTGGCGAATTTCTTCTACAAGCGAACTCACCGCCACCCTATGATTATTCCGATAACTGTGGAGGCGTAGTTTTTCCCATGCGCAAGGGGAAGCATAAAGCAACTTCCAGATTAAAGCAGGGGAAGATGGGGAACCAATCAGCGGCGCGGGGATTCTTGGGTTTCTTTGCCAGGCCTTTAGTGTGGAGGCTCATCTTAATTCTCGTCACAGTAGGATTGCTTTATCTGTTATATACCATTTTAGTCGAGCTGGGAACTGCTGTGCTTGGCTTGTTTGGTCTCGGGCTGATTCTGATAGCCGTCGCAGTGGGTGTGATAGTCTGGCTGGTGAAGGGACAGCAGGGCAAATATCTTCTAACGAGGCGGTGGAATCGGTTTGTTGGAGGGGCTATTCTTGCCATAGCTATTTGGGGAGCACTTTCTTTTTTCAGCACTGGCAGTGGCGTTTTAAGCGAGTTTACATTAGGAGGCAAAATTGGTCAGAGCATAGCCAGCACTCCTGGTGTTGTGGGTTTTTTGAGAATAGTCGGGCTTATCCTTCTGGGGGTTATTTTCATAATTCCAGACAAAGTTTGGCATGCGATACCCGCTGTGGGCCAGCATTGTCGTCGTGCCTTTAGAGGTATTTGGGCTCGCCTTCGGGCTCAAGCTGTTATTACGGCAGGTGTCCCTGTTGAACCCACTCCGGTCGAGCCCACTCCCGTTGAACCCAGTCATATTGAGGTTCCTGAGGCAGAACAGGCAGAACAAGCGGGGCAGGTAGAGCAGGTAATAAGGGAACATGAACCAATTATTACCCCTGGTGGTTGGCAACTTGCGCCGATTGAGATTCTGGATAAACCAGTAGAAGTGGAGTTGTCCCAGGCCGATGCTAATAAGCGAGCTCGAGTGATTGAAGAAGCTTTAGCTAGCTATGGTGTGGAAGCTAAAGTGGTGCAAACAAACATAGGCCCTACGGTGACACAGTTTGGTGCTGAGCCAGGCTGGGACCGGAAATATAAAGAAATCAGGGAAAGAGCTAGGGATGGCAGTGTACAGACACGCTTGGAGGAGGTATCAAGAACCAGAGTCAGGGTGGACCGCATAACATCTTTAGCTAATGATTTAGCACTGGCCCTGGCTGCTTCCAGCGTCAGGATTGAAGCTCCTGTTCCGGGGAAGTCAATGGTGGGCATTGAGGTTCCCAATAGCGTGTTTGGGGCAGTTCCCCTTCGGGGGGTGATAGAGACTGCAGCTTTACAAAAGATTAAAGCTAAGTCGAAGCTAGCTATTGCTTTGGGGAAAGGTGCTGGTGGTGAGGCGGTCGTGGCTGACCTGGCTAAAATGCCTCATTTACTCATTGCTGGCGCCACCGGCAGCGGTAAGACTGTTTGTCTAAATTCTGTTATTTGCTGTTTGCTTTTACATAATAGCCCTGACGATGTCCGGTTTATCATGATTGACCCTAAACGGGTGGAATTGGTGGTTTTTAACGGAATACCCAACTTAGTTGCACCGGTAATTGTCGATAGTGAGACGGCCTTGAAGGGATTGAGGTGGCTTAATCAAGAGATGGATAGAAGATATCGTCAATTTGCCGAGGCAGGGGTGCGCAACATTGAGGGTTATAACAAAGACCGCTCACCTGAAGAGACGCTGCCATATTTGATAGTTATCATTGATGAGCTGGCTGATCTCATGATGACGGCATTTGATGAGGTAGAGCGTGGTCTTTGCCGATTGGCTCAGCTGGCTCGAGCTACTGGCATACACCTTGTTGTAGCCACACAACGTCCCTCCATTGATGTAATTACCGGGCTTATTAAAGCTAACTTCCCCACTCGAATCAGCTTTGCAGTTACTTCACAGGTTGATTCACGTACTATTCTTGATACGGTAGGGGCTGAGAAGTTGCTTGGTAGAGGCGACATGCTTTATATGCCTACCGAGGCTAGCAAGCCCAAGCGACTTCAAGGAGCATTCGTTTCTGATTCTGAAATTGAAAGATTGGTTTATTTTTGGGGGAATCAACGCCGACCCGGGACGGCTCTCATCAATTTTGACGAAATGGGGGAGTTATCTTACCTGGGTGGAAGGGCTGCTGGGGCGGAGGACCCCCTTTTGGAAGAAGCGAGGCAAATGGCGAAGGAACATGAATATCTCTCTGTTTCGTTCCTGCAGCGCCGCCTTCGCATCGGTTATCCCAGAGCCGCCCGTCTTATGGATGCGTTGCAACAAGAGGGTTTAGTACGAACTCACCCGGCAAAGGGGGGGAGTTAAAGTTCACTGTGGGCAAGGTGCTTTAGGTAGTCTTTCAATTCTGGCCCTATTTCAGGATGTTTCAAAGCCATTGCTATTGTGGCTTTAATCCACCCCGGTATTGTGCCAGCATCATAATAATCGCCTTCAATTTCATACCCAAATATAGCTTGTCTTCGAAGCAACCGCTTCAATCCATCAGTTATCTGGATCTCACCGCCTACACCGAAGTCGGTGGATTCCAATTCTTCGAAGATATCAGGCGTAAGCACATATCTGCCCATTATGGCAAGATTTGAGGGAGCTTGCGATGGCTCCGGTTTTTCTACAAGGTCCATGATTTGGTAGACATTTTTGGCTACCTTCTTTGGTTTGATTATGCCGTATCTCGATATCTCATCCGGCGCTACTTTCTTCAAAGCAACAACGCTGCCATGGTATCGTTCAAAGGTATTCAGCATTTTTTTAAGCACCAGTTCTTTTTGCTCAAAAAGGTCATCGGGAAGGATTACGATAAATGGCTCTTTGCCTACCACATCTTTAGAGGAGAGCACAGCATGACCCAATCCAAGCAATTCCTTTTGGTGAACAAAACAGATGTTGGGCAAGTCTGAGAGGTGCGATACTTTGGCTAGCAAATCTTCCTTACCTCTTTGTTCCAGGATATGCTCCAGCCCTACGCTTTTGTCAAAGTAATCCTGGATGGCTGCTTTTCCCTGGGACGTGATTATGATTATCAGTTCAATTCCGCAAGCGGCACATTCCTCCACGGCATATTGGATAATTGGCTTATCTACCAGGGGCAGGATTTCTTTGGGAATGGATTTGGTAATGGGCAGGAACCTTGTGCCCCAGCCAGCGGCGGGAACAACTGCTTTTCTAACCTTCACTTTCAAGCACCAAATTTGTCTAATTTTAGAGCGTTAGCCATAGCCAGCGGCATTATTTCTACTGCGGGGAATCGTCCTAAACCACCAGCAAGGCAGGCTTGCTCTGAGAATTCGGTCACTCTATCAGGTCGACACCATTTAGAGCGAAGCATAAAAGGAACGGGATGCCAGCTATGCAGGGCCAGAGTTGCTGGGGTGGAATGGTCTCCAGTAACGATGAGAACATCGGGCTCTAATTTGAGCAACAAAGGAAGCGCAGCATCAACTTCCTCAATGGCTTGCACTTTAGCCTCGAAGTTCCCATCCTCTCCTCTAGAGTCTGTTGCCTTAAAATGGATGAAGAAGAAGTCGAAATTTTCATAATTACGGCGCAGACTTTCTAGCTGGTCTGTTATGTTGTTACCTGAATGAAGCACCTCCATCCCCACCAGTTTAGCTAAACCTCGATACATGGGGTATAGAGCGATGGCTGCGGGCTTTAATTTATAGATGTCAGGTATCGAAAGTATGTCGGGATATTGGGAAAATCCGCGCAATAACACCATGTTGGCCGGGGAGACGTTGTGAGTAGGGCGAAGCAATCTCTCGGCCTGGTGCACGAATTTATTGGCAATCTCCGCCATTTTTTCTGCCTCCGTGGTCAATGCCTCGACCTTCCTGGGAGCTAACCCTGTTTGCTGAGGGTCAGAATCGGCTAATTGGGAAGATAACCCATCGCCGTGAAAAACGAGCACGAATCTATGTTCCTTCACTGGCGACACTATGATTTCAGTTCCAGGGATACTAATCTCATTCAGTAATTGACATAATCTGGTATTTTCCTCTGTAGAGATTCGTCCTGCTCTCCTATCAACGATAATTCCCTGGTCATCAATGGTGCAAAAGTTACCTCGAGCGGCGACATCGCTTTTCTTTAGTGCTAAATCTATCCCAATCGCTTCAGTGATTCCCCTGCCGATATTGTATCTAATGGGGTCGTATCCGAAGAGTGCTAAGTGCCCTGGTGTGCTGCCAGGGGTAATTCCCGGGCTTACCGGGTCGATGAGTCCGCAAACCGATTCCTGGGCTACTTTGTCCAGGTTGGGTTTTTTCGCTGATTCTAACTCTGTCTTGCCAGTTTGGCGACGGGGCAATCCTCCCACGCCATCTATTACCAGGAACACTATCTTGGATGGAGATGGATGTGAGAGTTTCTTAATATGCTCAAAATCAATCATCGCACCGTCATTTTAGCTGGTTAAGGGTGTTATTGACAAGCTTGCTATTGGCGAAATAGTATGTGGAGGTTGGTAGTGTGAACGATGAGTGAGAAGTTAATCTTAGGGGTGGACGTTGGGGGCACTAAAATTGCTGCTGCTGTTGTCACTGAGGAGGGGAAAGTCATCTCTCGGGGCTATAGCCCTACCTCTGCTCAAGCTGGTCCCCAGGTCGTGATAGATAGCATATTTGCCACCATTGATAGGGCGCTTTCTTCAAGTAATGTCGGTCTGTCTCAGCTTTGTGGCATAGGCATCGCTGCGGCGGGCATTATAGATTCTGAAAATGGTAAGGTTATTTTCTCCCCTAACCTTCCTGGCTGGCATGAAGTGCCCTTGGGAGATGCTGTCCGACAAAGGTTTAATGTCTCCACCTATCTGGGAAACGATGCCAGTCTGGCCGCTTTGGGGGAGTGGCGCTTTGGGGTAAAGAAGCAAGTTGCTAACCTCATTTACATTACGGTTAGCACCGGCATCGGGGGTGGCATCATTTGTAATGGTAAGCTTTACACCGGCGTCCTCGGAGCCGCAGGCGAGATTGGGCATATGACCATAGACGTAAACGGACCACTCTGCAACTGTGGCAATGTAGGATGCTGGGAAACTCTGGCTTCGGGCACCGCTTTAGCTAGGGAAGCAGTAAAGCACATCAAGGAAGGTGCCAGTACCTCTATTGTTGAGTTCGCTGGTGGTGATTTAACCAAAGTCGATGCTAAAGTTGTCTTTGAGGCAGCTAAACAAGGAGATAGGCTGGCTAATGAGCTCATCGCTCGCCTGGGGTATTATCTCGGTGTGGGTTTAACTAATGTGGTCAACATTTTTAATCCTGAGCTAATTTTGATTGGTGGTGGTGTGGCGAAGATGGGTGACCTGTTGCTTGACCCGGCGATAAGGGTAGTTAAAGAACGAGCCTTTACAACATCAGCCACCTCTGTTCAAATCAGGCCTGCGTTGCTCGGAGACGATTCTAGCATACTGGGTGCGGTGGCTTTTGTCCTTGATAACCTGGCTGAAGGTTCAACAATCCGTGGGGAGTGAGTGTATGCCATCAGAAGGGGAAAAGTTTGACAGGCCCGAAATTATCAGACCACCAAGCGAGTGGCGAAGCTATTTCTTGCCGCTGACCAGTGGCTGTTCTAACAATACCTGCGCCTTTTGTGGTTACTATGGTTCTAAACTCAAAATAAAGAAAGTTGACGAAGTCAAGCAGGAGATTGATGCACTGGCTCTATATATGAAACGCGGCGTCACTCTACCTGCTATCCCCAACATGGTGTATGAAATAGCCCAATATTGGGACCAGAGAAGGATTTTCGTTCAAGATGGCGATGCTCTAGTTTATCCCTATAAAGGCTTGGTGGAGGTACTGAAGTATCTTAATGAGAAATTTCCCCATCTCGAAAGAATTGGCACCTATGCCACTCCGCAGGATATCTTGCGTCGAAGTCAGGATGAGCTTAACCGACTAAGGGAACTTAAATTAACTATTTTCTATACCGGATTAGAGAGTGGTGACGATGAAGTGCTGAGGGCTGTTGGCAAAGGGGTAGATTCTCACCAGGTTGTTGATGCTGGGAGGAGGGTTAAGGAGGCCGGGATAACTTTTTCAGTGACTGTTATCCTGGGGCTTGGAGGAGTCGAAGGGAGCGGGCAGCACTGCCTGGAAACAGCTAGAGTCCTCACCAAAATAGACCCTGAGTATGTTGGAGCGCTAACCTTAACCTTGATCCCTGGTACTCCACTTTATGAACAATGGCAGGGAGGTGATTTCAATCCTATTTCTCCATTCCAATCCCTGGAGGAACTCAAGATTATCGTGGAGGAATCCCATTTCACCAATTGCTTCTTCAGTTCTATGCATGCTTCAAATTACTTCTCAGTTCGGGGGAAATTGCCGCAGGACAAGCAAAGGATGCTTGGGGAATTGGAAGGTATATTGGTGGAAAGAGACCCTTCCCGACTCCGCCCCGAATTTCTCAGGGGCTTGTAGTATCCATAATCTTATGCGGTATATAATGCCTGGCATTAAAGAAATAGGAGGTGATAGCTTATGTTTGGCAATCTAGGTTTAATTGGCGGAATAGTTAGTCTGGTTTTCGGCATAATAGTGATGATCTTCCCCAAGATACTCAACTATTTAGTGGGCATTTGGCTTATTCTGGTAGGTATACTGGCAATTATTGCTTACTTCTAACTAGTTGTCCCCGAAAAGCACTTTTGAAGGCTGATTTTTATTTAAATTCACCCTTCGCCAAAGACACAAAAATAACTGCCAATACCCCCAGGGTGCCTGATGGCAGCGCACAGATAGCTCCAGCTAGAGCTAATCCAAAGCTGCTTCTTTTTGCCGCAGCTACACCGCCAACTATAGCTATTATGCCTAATACTATGAGGCTAACCCCAATAATAACTGCTACAATCGGGATTGCACCTATGATGTTAAACAGGTCTCCAAAGTAGGGAAGGCCTGGAAGCCAGAGAGATATATTGAATCCTGATATAGCGGCTATAACTCCGCCGATGATTACCTGGGCAGCCCCCACGGTAATGCTTAAGATTCCCCCAGCGCTAAGCAGTCCCCCTCTTTCTCCAGACATTTACCTATTTCAAAACAGGCAATAGTAGAAGTGAGTCTAACCTCCTGTGTGTAAAACAGTCCAAAAGGCAGACGCCACTTGCCTCCTTTCCACGCAGGATTGTAATGGCGGAAAGCCCTGGTGTCAACCAGTTTTAAGAGTGATCTAGTTCAGATAGATAAGCGACATCTCAAAAAAGTCAAAAGGCAAAAGTCAAAATGCAAAATGACAGAGCAAAAATGAAAAGAAGCCAGCATGAAGCTGATAGCTACTAAATCGAGTTTTGAATTTAGATATTGAGATTTGTTTAGGATTTAGTGCTTGGGATTTAGGATTTCAACTCTGAGATTGCTTCGTCGCTAATCATATTGAACCAGTACAAAGAGTTGTTTTTGGGGTGATTTATGCTTAAAATAAATCAAAATAAAATTCCCAAAAACCAAAAAATTAGGAGGGCGCGCAATGAAAATCGTTGTTATGGGGGGTGCCGGCGATATGGGCAGCCGTGTGGTTGAAGAACTGGCACAGGCCGAAGAGGTTGAGCAAGTTACAATCGCGGATCGCAATCTGGAAGTAGCCCGCCAGATTGCGAGCAGGCTCCAGAAGGGAAAAGCCAAAGTAGATGTCAAGTCCGTAGATGCCAATGACCACAACGCTCTGGTGGAGACGATGCGCGGTTACGATGTGGCCGCATCTGCCCTGGGCCCTTTCTATCTCTTTGAAGCCAAACTGGTGCGGGCGGCGATTGACGCAGGGGTTAATTACACCAGCATCTGTGACGATTGGCTCGCCGCAGATGAAGTAATCAATCAATTCTCTGAAAAGGCTCGTGAAAAAGGGGTCACGGTCATTAGTGGCCTGGGTGCCAGCCCGGGGTTTTCCAATGTTGGAGTCCGCTATCTTGCCCGGCAGATGGACAAGGTTCGCCGAGCGGATATCAATGTCTATATGCCTTTGAATGCGGGTGGAGGTGAGGCGGTGGTCAAGCATACCTTATTCATTATGGGGGGAAGAATTCCAATCTGGCGGGATGGAAAGCGGATGATGGTGCCTGCCTGCAGCGAGGAGCGAGTGGTTGAATTTCCCAAATTCGGCTCCATCAAGGTCTGGAATATGGGACATGGCGAGCCGGTGACTGTCCCTCTCTTTATCCCCGGGATAGAAGAGGTCAATTTGTTTATGGGCTTTGGGCGTGGCGCTAACTGGTTAGTGCTGCCCGCCAAGCTGGGATTTTTCGGGGGTAAGTGGCGTCAGCGAGCAGCAGCTAAGCTGCTGAATAGCCTCGAACACCTGGGTAAGCCTCAAGAGCCAGGATGGGGGGCGATTCGGATTGATGTCTGGGGTGAGCAAGGCGGTAAAGAAGTGCATGAGGTGGGCTGCGGGATTGCCCAGATGCGTGAATCCACCGGGATTTCTCTAGCTGTGGGCACCTTGATGCTTGCTCGGAAAGAGATTCTCACCACAGAGGGAGGAGTCTATGGCCCCGAAGCTTGCCTTGATCCAGTCAAGTTCTTTACCTATATGAAAGAGCGAGGAATTACGTCATATTCTGACCTTAAGATGAGTAAGCCAATTATTTGAATTGGCAAGGTTTGAGGCTCTATGTAGAATGGGGAGGTGAAGGCAGGTAAAAGCATATTAGTTGGACTTGGATGGAAAAATTTTGTAACAGGGCGAGCGTTACAGAAGGGGGAAGTAAATAAAATGATATCAGATGCGGTTAAAAAACAACTAAGACTGCCAGAGGTGGGGCAAATTGGTTATGTGGTAACGGATGTACCTAACACAATTACCTACTATAAGGATGCTTTTGGTATAAGCCCCTGGATGTTACTGGATGAGAGGCCTGAGCCCTGCGTTGAGAGAGGGAAGGAAGTACACCCATTGTTGAGAATAGCGCTGGCATATGAAGATTCAGTCCAGTTGGAGCTTATTCAGGTGATGGAAGGTGAGACTTTCCATCTCAATCAGGTTAAGGAAGGCAAGGAAAGCAAGGAAGAAGCGCATCATCTAGGCTTTATGATCCAGAATATAAATAAGAGGCTCGATGATTGTCATAAGATGGGCATAGAGATATTGCAAAGGGGGACTATAAAAGATAGTGGCCTTACAATAGATTATGCTTATTTAGATACTGTTGACCAGGTGGGCATCATCATTGAGCTTCTGCAGTGGCGGTTAGGTCCGGTGCCTTTGCCCGTAAACAAGCTGGTATTCAATTTTCTCTGTTTGGTGGGGTCCAGGACTTTTCTCAAAGGACGTGTAATCAAGTAATGCGGATATGTGGGGCTTTGGTTGATTAGGATAAGTTTTTTTAGGAAAACAATTCAATAGCAAGGGAGGTGAGCTATGAGTAAAATTTCCGGAGGGCATTTGGTTGCCAAGTATTTGAGCGAGGTTGAGGGAGTATCGACAGTTTTTTCCATTCCTGGAGGCCATATTGACAGGATATACGACGGATTTCTGGAATATGGGACAAGGCTTATTGCGGTAAGGCATGAGCAGGCTGCAGCAATGATGGCTCATGCCTGGTCCATATTCGCAGGGGAGCCAGGCGTATGTCTGGTAACGGCAGGGCCCGGGTTTACAAATGCGCTGACCGGGGTGGTGAACGCCTATCTTGATAATGTCCCGATAGTTGTGCTTAGTGGCACTGCTCCAGTGAGGGACTGGGAAAAGGGAGCCCTTCAGGATATGAACCAATTGGACATGATTAAGCCGGTGGTGAAGTGGTGTGACACCTGCTATGACGTAAAGCGGATACCGGAGTATCTTTCCAAAGCCTTCCAGTATGCGGTATCAGGTCGCCCCGGGCCGGTATTTCTGGAATTACCGCCAGATATTCTTAATATAAGCGTTGATGAAGAAGAGGTAGTTTATCCTAAAAGGGGTAGTGCGGTACATAAAACACAACCAGATGCTGATTCAATCAAGGAAGCTGCTGCACTAATTAACAAGGCGGAAAAGCCGTTGATAATCGGTGGAAGCGGCGTAGGATTCAGCAAGTGTGACAAAGAACTTTCTGAGTTTGTGGACAAAACAGGTATCCCTTTTGTCCTGCTTGGCAATGGGAGGGGGACTGTTCCCGACGATCATCCATTATCACTATTGGATGGGGGGTTCACAAGCGTGACAATCGCCTTATCTCAGGCGGACCTTGTTATCGTCCTCGGGATTCGATTTAACTGGCTTTTAAGCTTTGGGCAGGGTTTTCCCCAGGCGAAGGTTATCCGAGTGGATATTGACCCAACAGAGATAGATAGAAATAGAGCTTCGGATATCGGCCTTGTCGGTGATATTGAGCTTATATTAAAGCAGCTAAATGCCGAGGTGGATAAGAAAGATCATGACATCTGGGTAAAAGGCATAAGAGATATGTATTCTCCTTTGATTGCGGATGAAGTCAAGACAAGGGAGACGGCATCAAGGCCGATACATCCTGGCCGACTTGTAGAGCAGGTGAGGAAGACCGCAAAAGACGATGCTATCTATGTAGTTGATGGTGGTGATGCCAGTTACTTTGGATTAGTGGGGCTTAAAGCTAAAGGGAAATCCTCGGTGATAGGAGCAGCCAGCGGGCTCTTGGGGTGCCTTGGAACAGGTGTCCCCTTTGGTATCGCTGCTAAGCTAGCCAGGCCGGAAAAGACTGTGGTGGTGATAAACGGGGATGGCGCCTTTGGGTTGAATGCCATGGAATTTGATACTGCGGTTCGTTATAACATTCCCTTTCTTTGTGTGATAGTGAATGATCAGGCGTGGGGGATGATCAAGCATGGCCAGGAAATGACTTATGGTAATGAAAGAGTGGTGGGTTCGGAACTGGGGGTTGTTCACTACGAAAAGGTAGTTGAGGCATTAGGGGGATATGGCGAGCTTGTTACAAGAGACGATGAGATCATTCCAGCGCTCGAAAGGGCGATTGCCTGTGGCAAGCCAGCCTGCGTAAATGTGCTCACCGATCCTACGGTGACAAGCCCGGCGACCCTGTTATTTGTCGACTCTCTGAAGATGGAGGCATAGAATGAAAGCGTTACAGTTTTTTGTTTCAGTTCCAAGATTTGTCGTATTGAAATCTTTGGGGGCTATAAATAAGAAACTATATTATGATGGTCCCCTGGCAACGATAAAACTCGTTGATGTACCAGAGCCAAACTTGCCTTCCCCGGATTGGGTTAAAATCAAGACCCTTCTTTGTGGCTTTTGTGGAAGCGACCTTAACCTGGTCTTCCTGAAGGAGTCGCCAACATCTACTCCGTTTACATCGTTTCCATGCATAATCGGCCACGAGCTTTCCGGAGAGATTGTTGAAGTTGGCAAGGATGTAGAGGGGTTGAGCACTGGTGACATTGTCACTATTGCTCCTCATCTGGGTTGTGCTACCAGGGGGATAAGTCCTGAATGCAGAAGTTGTAGTATGGGAAGGCCTGGAAATTGTGAAAACTTTGCCAGAGGTAACCTTTCACCGGGTATGTTTACCGGGATCTGTCATGATATCAACGGTGGTTTTGCCCCATACCTTGTAGCACACAAGACTCAGGTTTTTAAGTTACCAGAAGAGATATCATATGAATCGGGCGCTATGATAGAACCTCTCGCAGTAGCCCTGCAGGCAGTGCTTGATAACAAGCCGGATAAAAACGATAAAGTCCTGGTAATAGGTGGAGGCGTTATCGGCTCTCTTATTGTTCAGTCAATAAGGGGATTGGGTATAGATTGCAATATCACTGTTAGTGAACCTTCACCGTTTCACGCCGAGTTTGTGGCAAAGCTGGGGGCGGATAATCTCATCAGTGATGGAGATATTTTTGACCATACCCGAAGGATAACCGGGGCGGAATCTTATCAACCAATGCTGGGGAAAAAGATATCAATGGGTGGGTTCACAAAGATTTTTGATACTGTAGGAAATTCTGAAACACTGAATAACTGCATGAGGATAATGGCGGCAGGCGGGGTTTTAAGTGTTGTCGGTATTACCAGTGGTGTGAAGCTTGATCCAACGCCTTTATGGCTTAAACTACAGACTTTAAAGGGAGTCTTTTGTTATGGCTATAACACCTTTAATGGGAAAAAGAGGCACACCTTTGAAATAGCTATCGACCTTGTTAAGGAAGGGAAGGTTAAACTTGATGATATGGTGACCCATGAATTGCCGTTACAAGGATATAAAAGAATGATTGAACTAAACGCGAACAAAGGGAAGAACAGGGCAATAAAGACGATGGTTTCCTTTGTGTGAGCGGCTAGACTATCTGGTAAATCATCTGAACCTGGACAGTTATTTTCAGTTCCCCAGGGCTAATCGGAGTGGTACCACCAACTTCAGGGTAGACATCATAGGAATCCGCACGCACCGGCAAATAGGCAGCACCTTCAGAAATATAAGTTGCTTTGCCCAGTCCAACGTCGGCTAGCTCGGCCAATTGCGTTGCCTTGTTGTTCGCATCTTCCACCGCTTTCGCTCGTGCCTGTTCATAGTTCGGAGTCTTATCATCTACGTCAAAGCTTATGGCCTGAATTCGAGTAGAATCACCACCAGCCTCCGCTACAGCATCAATAATAGCACCGGCCTCGTCAACGTCCCTTATCTTGGCAACCACTATATTAGTCACTCGATAGCCAACAATCTCCTGCTCATCTTTGTCGCTAATCCATTTCGTGACGGGATAGATGCTGTATCGCTGTGTCTGGATGTCTTTCTCAGCTACACCGTTGTCTTCCAATGCCTGCTGCACTTTATCCATTGCGGCGCTTGCCTGTGTTTGAGCCTCAGCCACGGTATCCGCCTGAACCTCAACACCAAGGCGTAACTCAGCTATGTCAGGGACCGCCATCACTTCACCCTGGCCAGTAACCCATATTCCAGTTTGTTGCTGTGGCGTAACAGAAACGTTATATCCCTGGGCGCAGCCAGCAGCACCAAATGCTAGCACCACGACCAGGAACAGAATCAACCACCGGGTGTTCTTCATCTAGACCTCCTTTCTTTATATTCTATTTAGTCTTTCCCAGGTAAATCAAACTGTCATCGTATTTTAGCTTTCCCTGGTATAATTTACCATGACAGCCCACTATAAAGCTTCAAACTATCCTCGAACTTGGCAGGTCTTCTATTTGAAGTTGGTTGGGGGTATGATTAAACGAAGGGGTAATTCACCAGTGGATGAAAGGCACGAAGGGATAGCTCAGGTTTTTCTTGAGCAATACAATCATACAAAAGGGACACACTACGAATTTGAATATCTGAGAAGGAGTATGTTCAGCATTCGAGAGTATAAATTTACAGCTTTTAAGATTTATCGGATGGCATTTACGGAGGGAAAGAAACGGACCCCTATCGTTACTGATTTGATGGTTTTGCTGCGTCTTCAAAAACGCTTGATAATAGAGGTGATAGAACTACATGGGAGGGAAGAAGATGTAAAGGAGAGAGGCTGGTCACAAATAGTGGAAGGGATTATTGACCCTATAGAGATAGATGCTTTAAGCAGGGTGGTCTGTTCCAGGTATCTCCTGATCGATGGTAGGAGCTTCGGACACATAAGAATATCTGACCCAGAAATCTATAAAAAGCATCGGCTTCAAAGAAACGAAACGTTAAAAGACGTAGATAAACGAGACCTGTTACAGGCGAGTTTTCCACCGAAACATTGGTTTAGAGAAATATGGCTTTCATATCATGACAAAAAAGGTGTCGTTAGATGCCTTCAAATTTGGTAAATCCCAATCCTCCGATACAGTTTCAAACTATCTTCCTTGCTACCTACCTGTATGTCCCTGGTCTTTATGGCCTATTCAGCTCATCATTTTCAATGTCCCTATCGCCCTTTAAGTGGGATTTCTCTATCCATCTACTATAAAGCATTAGCCATATGACAGTGACAGCTATGCTAGAAACAGCGAATATCCACCACCAGGCCATTTCGAAAATGAGGCACATTCCCGTTCCCACAAAAAGAATTGTTAGAAGCGACCCCGTTACGAAATCGCCTGGGGTATGTGCACGTGACACTCCCATAAATATAACCCTTGGCTTTCTGCCGCGAATTGTTCCCCATAGAAACCATAGCCCTACAATGATTAGAACTATGCCAGTGGCTAGTTTCATCCCTTCACCTCTTTATTGCTTGTTTACACAGCTATTATAGAGTAACCTTCTGGCATAGTTCAATACGATTGTCAAAGGTGATGCTCTTTGTTGCTTGTTCCCCTTCCCCGGGATGTTAAGAATTTTGTGAACAATGTGGCAGTTGTGAACTTCTTACCTTTGTGTAAAGTGGGCAGTAGTGGACTTGAACCACTGACCTCCTGTGTGTAAAACAGGCGCTCTAACCGCTGAGCTAACCGCCCAAGATAGCACGCCTGGCGGGATTTGAACCCGCGACCTCAGCCTCCGCAGGGCTGCGCTCTATCCAACTGAGCCACAGGCGCATTTATATTTATGCCGAAGGAGGGACTTGAACCCTCACGCCCTTAAGGGCACTACGCCCTGAACGTAGCGCGTCTACCATTCCGCCACTTCGGCTCTATGGTGGGCAGTACTGGACTTGAACCAGTGACCTCTTGCGTGTGAAGCAAGCGCTCTTACCACTGAGCTAACCGCCCACATTTATAGCTATTTTAATCCCAAAATCCCTATTTGTAAAACCCGCGATGCTTTTATTGTCACTGTTACCAAGCTATAATTGCCACCAGGAACTTTGAGAACTGCCACAGCAAGGCAAATGAAGCAGGTTAACTCATGACTCGTGACTCGAAACTATCGACTGAGAACTCTCAACAATTAACTGCCAACTATCAGCTATCAACTGTCGTAGTCACCGGCGGTGCCGGATTTATCGGCTCGCATCTATCTGAAGAGCTGGCGAGGCGAGGTTACCACGTTATCATCCTCGATGACCTCTCCATGGGCAAGAAAGAAAACATCGCTCCCCTGCTCAACTCAACAAACTCAACAAACTCAATAACTCAACAAACTGGTGGGGTGGAGTTCATCCCGGGGACTGTTGGTGGCCTTCCTGTGCTTCAGAAACTCTTTCGCGGGGTGGATTTCGTCTTTCACCTTGCAGCTATCCCCAGCGTCCCTCGAAGCATAGAGAATCCCTTAGCTACCCACGAGGCAAACATAACGGGAACCTTGAATGTGCTCTTAGCTTCCAGGGATAATGACGTCAAGAAGGTAATCTATGCTTCTTCCTCATCGGTCTATGGCGATACCCCTACTTTGCCCAAAAGGGAAGATATGCTTCCCCATCCCCAGTCTCCTTACGCTGTAACCAAGCTTGCTGGCGAATATTACTGCCAGGTATTTCACTAGGTCTATGCACTTCCCACCGTTTGTCTGAGGTATTTCAACGTTTATGGACCAGGGCAAGACCCGAACTCACAATATGCCGCCGTCATCCCCAGGTTTATCAATAGAGTTTCTCATGGGAAGGCGCCGATCATCTTTGGCGATGGCGAGCAGACCAGGGATTTCACCTTTGTCAGGGATGCTGTGGAAGCCAATATCCTGGCTGCCAGGGGCGACGCTACGGGGGTTTTCAATGTTGGCACTGGTACCAGAGTTAGCATAAACAAGCTGGCAAGGCTCGCCATCAACCTCATCGGCAAAAGCACAGAACCGATTCATCAACAGCCCAGGCCCGGAGACGTGAGGCATAGCCTGGCGGACATTTCCAAGACGCGGGAATTGGGCTATAACCCGCGATATAGCTTAAAACAGGGGCTGAAAGAGACCATCAGTAGTCTGTAGTCAATAGTCAAATAGTCTAGGATGAAAATAGAACGTTTTGAAGACATTGAAGCTTGGAAAAAGGCGAGAGAATTGGTAAACAGTGTGTACTCAGTTACAAGCGAAGGGCCCTTTGCTAAAGACTACAGCTTAAAAGACCAGGTCAGGAGGGCTTCAGTCTCCGTAATGAGCAATATTGCTGAAGGATATGCAAGGCAAACTGATAAAGAGTTTGTTCAATTCCTGCACATCGCCTTGGGTTCGGTAGCTGAAATTCAGAGTCAGTTTTACATCGCTCGAGACCTGGGCTATATTGCAGATGATGAGTTTAGCCGAATTTATGGAATGGCGGGTGAAACAGCGCGCATCATCGGTGGGTTCATAAAATACCTGAAAGGAACTGACTAGTGGGCTATCAGACTGCTGGCTATCGACTCCAGACTACCGACTGTTCACTGTTGACTAAGGACTATCGACTCAACAAACTCCGTGAATCTCCATCAATCTCCATCAATCTCTATGAATTTCTATCAATCTCCAGGCATTCGACTGCTGACCGCTGACTATCAACTGCCAACTATCAACTAGCGACTCGTCACGCATCACACAGTTTTAATAAATCCCTCTCCCCAAACATAAGAATCTATGCTATGCTTCTAGCAAGAGGTTGCATTAACACAGGCGTCTATGCCGACAATATTACGAATTGGCCGACATCGGTTCTTCTTTTTCAGCAATGAGGGAAATGAGCTGCCTCACATTCATATCGAGACGGCTGAGAATTATGCTAAGTTCTGGCTGGAGCCGATTGCTCTGGCGAGGGCTATAGGCTATAATGCAAAGGATTTACAGCGGCTCAGGAAATTAGTCGAGGAACAGAGAGATTTATTTCTAGAGAAGTGGGATGAATACTTCAAGAGTTAAGCTCGTTTCTGTTTTGGCTACTGGTGTACGCTTTGAGGCGGCGAGTATGTGCGTCCAGCTATCTGATGGCCGTGAGATTGCTGTTCCGCTCGAATGGTTCCCTACTTTACGCAATGCTACAGACAAACAACGAAACAACTGGCGGCTCATCAGCAAGGGAGTGGGGATTCACTGGGAAGACCTTGACGAAGACCTTTCGGTGGAAGGGCTATTGCGATATTGAAGAGAGTGGCTAAACTCAAAAAACTCAATGAACTCAACAAACTCAACCAGCTCTATCAATCACCACCAAGCTCTATGAATTTCTATCAATCTCCAGGCATTTGACTGCTAACTATCAACTGCCAACTACTGACTGCTAAGCTCTAAATGTGGTAAAATTTATCACAGGAAAGGCGAAGGATAGATTGAAGTCAAAGGATGTTGGTAAATGGTAATTTGGGAACACCTTATAGAGAGGATAAAGTTTTTGCCAGAGGATAAGCTCGAAGAGATTGCCAACTTTGTCGAGTTTTTGGAGACGAAAGAGAAGGGGCAATCTGAGTTAGCAAAATACGGCATGGGAGACTATTTGAACCAACTTTCAGCCTACGAAGAAATGCTAGCTGCTGGGAAGATAAATTTGTGGCACAATTAGCAGAGAATCTATAGGAGGGTAGAATGAAATTAAGTCAGCTTCAAAAAAAGGTAAAACTTATCAGCAATGCTAAAGGCAAGCCAACAGAAGTAGTGTTACCTTATGAGAGCTACCAGGAGTACGTAGATATGAAAATCAGTCTTGAGCTCTATGAAAGCTTGGATACGCAAGAGAGTATAAAGAGAGCCAGGGAAGACCTGTCTGCCGGCAGGTTTAAAGACTACGAAGACATAGGGCGGCTGATAAAAGATTTGCATGGATGAAAAAGTTAAGATTCGAGCAACCGGAGAGTCCTTAAAAAGGTATAGAATACTTCCCAAGAAAATACAGAAGAAAGTGGATAAGCAACTGAGGTTTTTAGTCAGTAATCCTAGGCATCCCTCACTGAAGATTCACAAGTTGAATGATGAATGGGAATTTTATGTAGATATGCATTATCGGGGTATTTTCCTACGGGAGGGTAATATGTACACACTCTTAACTGTGGGAGTACACAAAATTGTCGAGCGGTAAAATCGCTTTGAAGAAGTAAATATAATTTAGAAGAAGGACTAAGAGAAGCCATCGGTAGTCTACAGTCGATAGTCGGACAGTCAAGGATGAAAATAGAACGTTTTGAAGACATTGAAAGAATTCATTCAATTTTTGTATATTGCCTTGGGGTCAGTAGCTGAAATTCAGAGTCAATTTCATATCGCTCGAGATTTGGGCTATATTGCAGATGCTGAGTTTAATCAAGTATATGAAATGGCGAGCGAGACAGCACGCATCACCCAAAAAACTCAATGAACTCAAAAAACTCAATGAACTCAACAAACTCAACCAGCTCTATCAATCACCACCAATCTCTATGAATTTCTATCAATCTCCAGGCATTTGACTGCTAACTATCAACTAGCGACTCGTTACTCATCACCCATCACGCATCACGCAATGGTTTGCGTTGTGGGGCTGGGCTATGTTGGCTTGCCCCTGGCGGAGGCGTTTGCCAGGAAATCAAGAAATTGGTAGCTCTACTATATAAGTGGTGATAAAATGAAGGAAAGTAATTCAAACGAAAAATTACATGGGGGTTTGAGATGTCTGAAACTTTGCAAGAAATGGATAGAATAGAGTTAATCCGCCTCGAGCGGCTAGCCCATTTAATAAAAAGCCTTAGCCCTGCTGAACTCGAAACCTTAGAAATCCTCCTTGATGAAGAAGCCTCTAAAACGCTCAACCAGTCTCTTAGAGAGTTAGATCAAGGGCAAGGGATTCCCATTAATGAATGGTAAGCGATACCAGATTTATATGGCTCCCTCTGCACATAGGAGATACAAAAAATTTACTCCATCATTACAGCGGAGGGTTCGGGAAGAAGCAGAAAAGGTGTCTGAAGAGCCTTATCGCTACTAGGAATTAAAGGGTCTTCTAAAAGGTATCAGAAGCTACCATTTCAAATTCGGGAATGTTACTTATCGGATTGCTTATCGAGTTATAGAGGATGAGAAACGGGTAGAGATTGTTCTCGTAAAGGCAAGAGAAAAGTTTTACGAAACCCTAAGGCAAATTTACAAATAGTAGTTTGGAAATGATGGATTTATGGAATGGCGAGTGAGACAGCACGCATCACGCAACAAACTCAATAAACTCAACAAACTCCGTAAGTCTCCACCAATCTCTATGAATTTCTATCAATCTCCAGGCATTCGACTATCAACCGCCAACTATCAACTGCCAACTGCCAACTGTTGACTGCCAACTGTTGACTGCCAACTGTTGACTGCCAACTGCCATATATGGTGGAATCTTTGTATCACATTACCTATAATAACCAGGGTAGAGGTGATTATGGAGAGAAGCAAAGACTGGATGGATGAAGCCGAGGGAGATTTGGAGCATGCCAGAAGTGATATAGCGGGGCGCTATTATAATTGGGCGTGTTTTTCAGCTCAGCAATCAGCCGAAAAGGCAGCTAAGGCGGTGTTTCAGAAACTGGGGGCGGAAGCTTGGGGGCACTCCGTAGCCGATTTGCTGGATGAGTTGTCCAAGCAATACGCTGTTCCAGAGAAACTCATGAACGGGGCTTTAGAGCTTGATAAGGCTTATATTCCCACGAGATATCCCAATGCCCATCCTTCCGGGTCGCCGAGAAGTAGATACACCAGGGAAGAGGCAAGGAGGCTTATTGAACAGGCTGAAAAAATCGTCAAGTTCTGTTCGGATCTTTTATCCCAGATTTAATAAACAGGAAGTCATTCAAGAGATCGGCAGGAACTTGCCAGGTCTTCAAAAAGAACTCCCGCTTCTGCTTGTCGTCGTTTTTGGTTCTTATGCTAAAGGAAACTATACTGTGGCCAGCGATATTGACCTTCTGGTTGTTTATGGAGGGCAGGAGAGAAAAGATGCCTATGCGATAACTAAGAGAGCGTTCGCCCTACCAAATGTTGAGCCTCATGTGTACACGGAAAAGGAATATGAGCGGATGAAAGAAACTGTTAGAGCGATGACGAAAGAAGGTGTAGTCCTTTTCCAGGATGACAAAGAGCAACTATGAACCAGGAACTGCCAACTCGGCACTTTCGACTCTCAACTCAACAAACTCAACCAGCTCTATCAATCACCACCAATCTCTATGAATTTCTATCAATCTCCACGCATTTGACTGCCAACTGCCAACTGCTGACTATCGTCTGCCGCCCGCTAACATGATACAATCATTGACAATCTCGCTGATGGCTGGTGATGCTGACTAATGACTGCTGACTATCGACCAGGAACGCATAACACATCACCCATAACGCATCACGCAATGGTTTGCGTTGTAGGGCTGGGCTACGTGGGCCTGCCCCTGGCGGAGGCATTTGCCAGAAGCCTTAAGGTAATTGGCTTTGATGTAGACAGTAACAGGGAAGAATATGAAAATAGAAGAGATCAAAGAGAAAGTTCGCAGGAGAGAGTATTACATCTCTTTCACTCATACTGAAAAACTTCGAAAGAGAAGGATAAACACGAGAGAGATTGAAGAGGCCATCTCTAGAGGCGAAATAATCGAAGATTATCCCTATGATGCCAGAGGAGCGAGCTGTTTGATTTAAGGCTTTACTTTTAAAGGGAAACCTCTTCATGTAGTTTGTGGTAGGGTTGGGGAAGAGATTATAATCATTACAGTATATGAGCCCAGTCTCAGTGAATGGCAAGAAGATTTGAAGGTAAGGAGGTGATAAGGATGGTGGAGAGGTGTTACTTTTGTGGTGGCAAGGTAAAGAAAGAGGAAGTGAGCGTAGATTTTTGGTGGGGTGAAAAGCTGATTATCTTTGAGGAAGTTCCTGCTGAAGTATGCCAACAGTGTGGGGAGAAATTCCTTGATGCCGTGGTCTATAAAGAGATGGAAAAGGTGGCACAAACGCAAGGGAAGCCTTCTAAGAGCATCATTGTGGACGTAGTGAATTTCAGGGGAACCGTTAAGGTCTGACTGCTGACTATCAACTAGCGACTCGTTACCCATCACGCAACAAACTCAATAAACTCAATAAACTCAATAAACTCAACAAACTCAACCAGCTCTATCAATCACCACCAATCTCTATGAATTTCTATCAATCTCCAGGCACTCGACTGCCAACTGCTGACTATCGACTATTGACTATCGTCTGCCGCCCGCTAACGTGATACAATCATTGGCAATCTCGCTGATGGCTGTCGTTGCCCTTGGCACAGACCTTATGGAATAGTAAAATAGGTGGTAGAGAGGCTATTGTTACGAAGAGGAGATGATGGAAGATAGCGATATGGCAATTTACGGTAAAGGAATCTAATCTGAAGAGGTACTACAATGATCACTAAATATGTGCATGAAGCTATGTGCCGGGCCAAGTATAAAATCCTGGAAGACGGCAGCTACTATGGGTTGATCGAGGAGTTGCCAGGTGTCTGGGCTGCTGCCAGTAGCCTTGAAGGATGCAGAGAGGAGCTGGAATCGGTTGTTGAAGGCTGGCTATTATTAGGCCTGAGGCTTGGACATTCTATTCCTCCCTTGGGCGATGTTGACCTGAACGCAGAAGTTGAGATGGTCAATCCGAGATGACCCGGCGGCTCGCGCCTATATCCTGGGATAACCTGGTGCGAAGACTGCGCCCAATCCCTTGGCGCCCTTTACTCCAGTCACCAATCACCAGTTACTGATGAAATGAGAATAATCAGCGTTGTCGCCGCCATGAAAAAGTTTTAGGAGGCTCCTTGGGGAAGATATACTTAACCAGACATGCTCGCCGTAGGATGAAATGGAGAAATATATCTATGGAGGAGGTTGAAGAAACTCTAGCTCATCCTGAGAAGGTTGACCGATTACTTGGTGGGAGAATAAACGTCTTGAAACCTATAGGCGAGAAGCTAATTCGGGTTACTTTCCGAGAAGTGGGGAATCGTGTTATGGTAATAAGTGTAGTGGACAAGAACAAGTGAGGAGGCAGAGCTATGAGAATTGAGTATGACAGGGAAGCTGATGCTTTATACATTCAAATACAGGAAAAGTACGTAGCTAAGACTAAAGAAGTAGAGGAAGGAGTACTACTCGATTTTGATGAAGGTGCTAAGCTTATCGGCATTGAAATACTAGCGGCGACAAAGCGATTTGCTCTTTCTGATATCGTCAACCTTCAAGTGGAGAATTTACCTGTTGAGACAGGTAGCCAGGCATAGCGAGCAAAACCAGACCTTGGCGAAAAACGATTAGTAACCAGTCACCAATCAATTAACTCAACAAACTCAACAAAGTCTATCAGTCTCCACCAATCTCTATGAATTTCTACCAGTCTCTCGGCACTCTTGACTCTTGACTGCCAACTGCTAACTATCAACTAGCGACTCGTCACGCATCACGCATTACTCATCACGCAATAGACTCAACAAACTCAACCAGCTCTATCAATCACCACCAATCTCTATGAATTTCTATCAATCTCCACGCATTTGACTGCCAACTGCCAACTGCTAACTATCGACTATTGACTATCGTCTGCCGCCCGCTAACGTGATACAATCGTTGGCAATGTCGCTAATGGCTGGTGATGTTGACTAATGACTATCGACTCAATGAACACAATAAACTCAATGAGCTCAACAAACTCGGTAGTCTGCGTTGTAGGGCTGGGCTATGTGGGCTTACCCCTTGAGGAAATAATCAGGCTCGATGCTCCAGATGTGGTAAAATTTATCAGAGGAAGGTGCAAAGAGCAAATTAAAGTTAACCTTTTAGCTTGTGAGTAGGGGAATCTTTTGAGCAAAAGAGCTTTACAAAAAGTTTTAGCAGGACTTTCAGATAAGAATATCAAATTTAGCGAGTTAAGAGAAATTTTGCTAGATTTGGATTTTGCTGAGCGGGTCAAGGGTGATCATCATATTTTCACTAAAGACAAAGTTGTAGAAATCATCAATATTTAACCCTTAAGAAATGGAAAGGCGAAGGCTTACCAGGTAAAGCAGGTAAGAAACTTAATATTAAAATATAGGCTTCATCAGGAGGTTAAAGATGTTTAAGTACGAGATACTGATTTATTGGAGCGAAGAAGATAGATTATTTGTAGCCGAAGTTCCAGAGTTGCCCGGATGTATGGCAGACGGCACTACATACAAAGAAGCCATACATAATGCTGAGATTGTAATTTCAGAGTGGATAGAAACAGCTAAGGCGTTAGGGCGAGAGATACCAATTCCTAAAGGGAGACTGATATACGCGTGATAGCTGCATGTCCAGAATGGGCTTGAAGGTAACTGACTAGTGGACTATCAGACCGCTGACTCTTGACTACCGACTCAATGAACACGATAAACTCAACAAACCCAACAAACTCAGTAGTTTGCGTTGTGGGGCTGGGCTATGTGGGGCTGCCCCTGGCAGAGGCATTTGCCAGAAGCCTTAAGGTAATCGGCTTTGACACCGACGCTGAAAAGGTCCACCAACTAATCAGTCAACAGTCATCAGTCACCAGTCTCACCCCATCCACTTTTGACTCTGGACTCTCGACTGGTGACTCTAGACTAGCAACTGTCAACTCTCAACTATCGACTAATTTGACTTTCACCACCAACCTGAAGGAAATAGGCAAAGCGGATTTTATTATCATCTGCGTTCCCACTCCCGTCACCCCATCCAAGGAGCCTGACCTGTCCCATGTTAGGAGCGCTGCTGAAACCATAGGGCAAAATATGAAAAAAGGAAGCGTGGTCATCCTCGAATCCACGGTTTACCCCGGCGTTACTGAAGAGATAGTAGCACCGATTCTGGAGAAGGGGTCAGGGTTCAAATGCGGCGAGGACTTCAAGGTTGCTTACTCTCCAGAGAGGATAAACCCTGGAGATAAAGAGCATGCCATAGACAAGGGTACCAAGGTAGTTGCCGGGATGGATGAGGAGGCCACGGAGTTTGTGTCTGAGCTTTACCGGAAGGTTACCGCGCATATCTTCAAAGCGAGGAACATCAAGACCGCCGAAGCAGCCAAGGTTATTGAGAATGTCCAGCGGGACCTCAACATCGCACTGATGAACGAACTTGCCATAATATTTGAGAAGATGGGCTTAAGCATCAAAGATGTCCTCGATGCTGCGGTCACCAAATGGAACTTCTATCCCTATTCTCCCGGCCTAGTTGGCGGGCACTGCATTCCCGTTGACCCTTACTACCTGGTCCATAAAGCCAGAGAACTTGGCTATCAGCCGCGGGTTATCCTGGCTGGCAGAGCCATAAACGATTACATGCCTGAATATGTAGCCGAAATGACCATCAAAGCCCTGAATGAAGTGGGCAAGGTAATAAAGGGCTCAAAAGTCCTCATAATGGGCTTGACCTATAAGGAGAATGTTGCCGATACCAGGGAGACGCCGGTAAAGGGAATCATAAAAGGGCTTAAAGGATATGGCGTTGAGATATTTGGCTATGACCCGTTGCTTGATAACATCGAGCAAGAATTCGGCATCAAACCTTACAACCCCGGACTATTGACTAATGACTCTCGACTCTCGACTAATAAAGTTGACTGTGTAATCCTGGCAGTAGCTCACGATGCTTTCAAAGAGATAACGCTGGATGAACTCAAAGGCATGATGAATGCCAATCCAATATTGATTGATATTCGAGGTGTATTTCATGCCAGGGAGGCAAAGGCGAGAGGGTTTTATTATGAGACTTTGTAATATCCGACTAATGACTATTGACTTTCTTGTCATTGCGAGGAGCGAAGCGACGTGGCAATCTCGTGCAACCCGATAAACTCAATTGGACTAATGACTGCTAACTGCTGATTACTAACTACTGACTGTTTTCATTTTTGCTCTGTCATTTTGCATTTTGATTTTTGCCTTTTGACTTTCTTTGAGGTGTCATCATCTATCTGAACTACATCAAATAGGCTTGAATTGTCCGGTGAGCGGTGGTTGTGGGGTGGAGGTCTCTGGGTGTCCCCACAGCGCTGGCGAATTTGGGTCATGCTCCTTATAGCGGCGTTGGGCGATTTCGTTGCTCCTGGTGGAGTAACAGTAGGGGCATCCCAGTATGCAGGTATCATTTATGCCGATATCCTTGCTTACCGAGCAGCGGCAGTGTTTGCGCTGATAAGGGTCCTTGGGATAGTTATCCGGTAATCCCCAGAGTTTATGGAGCAGACTTCCGTCGATACATCTTCCCGGCGGCATGCCGAACTCGGTGAAGTCGCGTTCTGAAGCACAGGTGAAGCTCTCCATATTGTGCTGTTCAGCGATAGAGGCGAGGTCCGTAATAAGATAAGCAGTATGCTGAGAGGAGAGCGCTTCTCTATCGAAGGAAAACCCACTTTGTTCCAACTGGGATAGCCTGCGCTCAGTCTTCTTATAGAAATGGACTATGCTTACCACGACACGTTGGGTGGCTCCTTGTAACCTCCTGGCGATAGAGGCGAATTCTTCACGGTGAAAATCAGCGTTGGTCATGTTGGACAAGATAATGGGGTCGTACCTCCAGATGACCCTTTGCGGTCCGACATGTTCACTTAACTTCAGGAAGGTAGAAATCCGTTTATCAAGGCCGGGGATATGTGGCTCAAGGGCTCTGGGATAGTCGTTGAGGGTGAACTGGAAATAGTAGCGGAATCCTGATTTATCAAGTTCGTCTAAATGCGCCAGCATCGGGGCGGGATTTTTTGACCAGAAGACGATAGCATCCACATCCTCCGGTTTGAGGGATACACGGGATACTTGCCGGGGATTCATGGGGTTGGGCACCAGACACCAACCAGCACGGATTCGGTTCATGAACCATTGACTGTAGAGTGCCGGGATATCCGTTCTGCGGCTGGCAGAGATAATCATGGTGGTTTTATTATATAACCCCTTTCTTTGAGTATAACAGAGAGATTGCTTTGCTGTTGGTAGCTATCAGCCTTCAGCCAACTGCCAACTCATTTTGCGGCGGTGCTTTTGTGGTGAAAAGCTGTTAGAATTATAAATTTAAGGAGGCATTGAATGGGAGATGTTCTTGATGAAGCTACAGCGATTCTCAAGTGCAGGGAATGTCCGTGGTATAAAAATTGTGTAACTCCGCTACAGGTTAGTCCTGAGGATATTGCTCAATTCAGGTTGATGTTGCAGCAGGGGAATCTTCCCGAACAGGCTAAAAGCGAAATGGAGAATATCCTGGAGCAGATAGCTTCTATGAGCCAGGACATGATTTTGCAAAGTTGCCCTGTCTTTGCGCAGCGGCTTAAAGAAGGTCCTCAACTTGCTCGACAAATGAAGGAGATGATGCAGAACTGGGGAAAGGAGGAATGACCGAGCAACTAGGCAAGATAGAGAAGCCGCTGGCAGAGCAGTTTAAGGGGAGTAAGAAGCTTTATCTCGTCCCGTTGATATTTTCTAGTGAAGATGCTCCTGCAGAATACAAGGAGCGATGCCAGCGCTACTGGCAGCAAGTGACAGAGCAGCTAGCCAATCTGGAAGAAAAAATCGGTAAGGTCAATCGGGTTTATCACGAGTCAATCTCGCTGTCCGGTGAGGATGGTATGAAGGTGGTGGAAAAGATAAACCAAAGCTGCTATCAAATTGCTAAAAGCAAGTGTGACAATGAGGCTACCTTCGAGGCAATTGAGGATGGGGAATTGCTCGAGGAGGTTATAGATTGGGAGAGGTGCCTTTTGATTGGCTTTGCAAGCGTGAAGGTGGCAGGCAAAGTTTCGGAATTTTACACCGAGACTTCGAAGAAGCGGTATGAATTCATGGCTAATAGAATAACTGAAACGCTCAAGGATAACGAAGCGGGGCTTTTATTCATTAGAGAAGGGCACAGGTTACAATTTCCCAAGGACATCGAGGTATTCAGCATCTCTCCGCCGGGTCTGGATGAAATTCACCGCTGGCTTCGCGACGAGGCTAGCAAGAAAGAGGAACTCAAGAAAGAAGAACTCAAAGAAGAGGAAGGCAAGGAAGAAGAAGGCAAAAAAGAAACTGAAGAAAAGGAACTGAAAGAGAAAGAGAAAGAGAAAGAGGAGAAACCCAGGAAAACCAAAGAGAAGAAATGAATGCCAGAACAAGGAGGCCAGTGGTTGCCGGGACATTTTATGCCGGCACATCTCAGGAGCTTAAAGAGCAAATCGAGGGATGTTATCGGCATGAGCTTGGTCCAGGATTTGTACCTCGGGTCAATGATAAAGGCCCGAGAGAAATTATAGCTCTGGTTGTTCCTCACGCTGGATATACTTACTCGGGTCCAGTGGCTGCCCATGCCTATAAAGAGCTTGCCAATGATGGTATTTTCGATACAGCGGTGATACTTGGCCCTAACCATACTGGCTATGGTGCTGAGGTTTCAGTATGGACAAAAGGAGGCTGGGAGACACCTCTAGGGCAGGTGAAGATAAATGAGGGATTTGCTGATAACCTTGTGGGTGGAGTAATTGAAGCAGACGAGGCAGCTCATCTGTATGAGCATAGCATAGAAGTCCAGGTGCCCTGGCTACAGCATCTCTATGGAGAAGTTAACATTGTGCCGATAACCATGCTTGCTCAGGATATTGAGACCGCCAGGAGGGTTGGCAAGGCTGTTTCTGGAGTTGGTGGTAACATCGTAATCATCGCCAGCAGCGATTTTACCCACTACGAGCCTCATTCCACGGCCTCAGAGAAAGACAGGTCCATGATAGAGGCGATAACTAATCTGGATGAGGAACAATTATATCAGCGGCGTGATTCGCTTAACTGTACCATGTGTGGTTATGGTGCTGTGGCGGCAGCGATTGTGGCTGCTAAGGAGATGAAAGCGAAACAGGCGACTTTGCTGAAATATGCCACCAGTGGGGATACCAGCGGGGATTTCTCCAGGGTGGTGGGCTATGGCTCCATCGTCATAAGACGGTAAAGCTGTTGGTTACTTGGAGCTTATTATCTCTCCTTTGATATCTTCTCCAACGGTGAGGATACCAAAGGACTGCGATGCCTTGCCCGGATTGAAGAAAAGAATGTCGGCAATCACCTTGTTCTGTGAAAAATGGGAGTGCCCGAAGATTATGGCGTCTAATTTCTCATCGGGGAACATGGTTCTTACCTTTTTCTCCATTTCCCATGGCGGCCCCCAGCCATGAGTAATCCCAATCCTCCTGCTCCCTACCTCGATTATCTCCTTGTCAGGCAATGAATTCCTCAGTTCACTTGAATCCATATTGCCGTGAACTGCCGTTACTTTTCCAAATTTGTTCAACCCCTCAAGTACGTTCAAAGTGACGAAATCCCCGGCGTGGACTATCAAGTCCACCGTAGAAAGGCGGTCAATTATCTTCCCAGGGATGTCATCAAACGAGGTAACATGAGTGTCGGAGAGGACAGCTATTTTCAAAGACACCTCCTTCAAAGAATCTCCGTAGCCCGTATATTATCACCGTGGCCATCTTGTCAACAAAGCGGTTGTGTTGGCATTAAACTTATAGTATATTTCTTATGTGTACCGGCTACTGCTTCCAGGCTCCGGCAACTTTGTAAAAGGAGGGGAACGGTGAGCAGGAGGATATGGCAGTTTGAAGTGAGTGGTGAGGAGCATGTAGTGGATTTGGAGTGGAATCCGCTTGGTTTAGCTGGGAAGCTCAGAGTAGATAACAAGGTTATTGACCAGTGGGGCCCGCTGATGAGGACCAAGGAGGTTTGGTTCGAGCTTTGGGGGAAGAAGGCGATGGTGAGTTTTATTGTGCAGTCCATGAAGCCTACCAGGCAGGTGTTATATATTGATGGTTTCTTTCTGAATGTGGATTCGGGCAGCCTGGAGGACTTGAGTGACCGAGGCATTAAGATCTAATTCTTGTAGCACTAAATATTTCTGCCATTGTTCAGTCTGTGGCACTGATATAGCTTCGATAGTATCCTTCGGGATAGCTGAGCCATCCTGCTAGCGCATGCTCTCTGTTCTAACGACGGGAAAAGGCGAGGCAATGCTGAGTCAAAGTTTCGCTTGGTGGCAAGTAAACCTGTAAGCCGAGTTCTGTGCCCTGAATTTCCTCCGAAATCAAAGATTTCGGTGGTATCAGGGTGGTGACCATTCATCTAGCCTTGATGTTACCATCAAGGTCAAGCGACCTACCCGGGGCATCGGCCGAGCACCTCAATCGCCCTCTGTTTGGTCTTGCTCCAGGTGGGGTTTGCCCAGCCAGCCAGTCACCTGGCTGCTGGTGAGCTCTTACCTCACCATTTCACCCTTACCCTGTGAAATGGCTAAACCTATTTCACGGGGTGGTATGTTTCTGTGGCACTTTCCGTAGGGTCACCCCTTCTGGGCGTTACCCAGCACCTTGCTCGGTGGAGCTCGGACTTTCCTCCCTATACACAAGGCATAGGGCGATCACCCGGTTTACTTACCACCAATATTAATTTACATTTAATTGCGATGCAGGTCAAATTGCTAATTTTTCCGGATGAGATGTATGATAACAATTTGAATGTCGCGAAAGGATATTGAGGATTAAATGAAAGTAAAAACTGAAAAGAAAGGCAAGGTATTTACCGTAATCATAAACCGTCCTGAAGTGAGAAACGCAGTGGATAGGGAAACAGCCGAAGCACTTTCACAGGCGTTCAGGACCTTCGAAGAGGACGATTCTTCATATGTAGCTGTGCTCTATGGTGAAGGAGGAAATTTCTGTGCCGGGGCTGACCTTAAGGCAATCATGGATGGTGGAGAAAACCGTGTAGAAGCTGATGGTGATGGACCAATGGGACCTAGCAGGATGCGGCTATCCAAACCTGCCATAGCTGCGGTGTCGGGGTATGCAGTTGCCGGAGGGCTTGAGCTGGCAATGTGGTGTGATATCCGTGTGGTTGAGAAGGATGCTGTATTCGGGGTTTTCTGCCGCAGATGGGGGGTGCCACTTATGGATGGAGGCACAATTCGGCTTGCTTGCTTGATTGGACTCAGCCGTGCTCTTGACATGATATTGACCGGCAGACCAGTGTCATCAGACGAAGCCCTGTTAATGGGGCTTGCAAATAAGGTTGTCCCGAATGACGCTGCTAGAGCAGAGGCGGAAAAACTGGCGGCACAAATAGCCGAATTTCCACAGATTTGCCTGAGGCATGACCGGCTGTCCACGTACGAAGGTCTCAATCTGAGCTTTGACGAGGCAATGGCCAACGAATTTCGTCACGGAAAGGCGGTTATTGGTAGTCTCGAGACGTTACAAGGCGTAGAACGTTTTACACATGGGGCTGGAAGACACGGGAAGTTTTAAAAGATAACCTCCTGCGGTAAGTTTTACTTGTCATCCAATACAAATTCACTGGATTCTATTCAAACGCCGATACATTGCTTTGTTGCTGTTATATATCTTCAAGAATTCGTGGAGTAGCTCGCGGTATATCGTTCTATTTTCGGGATTTGGATAGTATGTGTTTGAGTATCGAGTCAACCGGGGAATATCATCAAACGTGATATATCCCAAAGCAACTGAGGCAATAAGTGCAGCGCCACGGGCGTTTGCCTGCATAGGATTTTCCACCTGCCTGATTGTCCTATTAAAGACATCGGCAAAGATCTGGCACCAGACGTTGGATAGAGCACCACCTCCGACAAAGTTTAATGTATCCATCTTTCTCCCGATGAACTTTTCAACATATTTAAGGTTCCATCGAGTATTGTAGGCAACACCCTCAAAAAATGCCCGAATAATATGATCCATATTGGTAGTCATGGACACGTTATATAGCCCTGCTCTTAGCGTGGTGTTATCAACCGGGCTCCTTTCCCCATTGAGCCAGGGGGTGAAGATTAACTTATTGCTTCCTGGAGGCACTCGCTGTGCGATTTCGTCTAATTTCTTATATACCTCTGAAGGGGGCTCGTCAGCCCTCAGCTGGTTTTTATGGTAAATAATATTATCTACCAGGAATGGTAAAACCCCTCCTGCGATATCCTGTTCATTTATACACTGATACTTGCCGGGGATTGCTGCAGGAAGTGATGCAATAGAATGAAACATGTCTGTTTTCTTGAATGGCACAACGCATTCAACCCATGACGATGTACCAAGGTAGAGGTGACCTTCGAAGTCCCTCACTGCTCCCGAGCCAACAAGCGCTGCCTGGTGGTCAGCAGCACCCATAACAACCTTTACATCTTGCCCCAGCCCGATCTCATCCGCCGCCTTTTTGGAAATGGGTCCTAGAATATCAGTGGATGATTTCAAAGGCGGCAGTTTGTTTTTATCAATTTTCAGTCTGTTTATCAATTTATCGTCATAGTGAATATTGTTGATATTTCTTATATCGGTAACCCAATAGAGAATTGTGGAATCGTAGGAGCCGGCAAATTCACCGGTGAGCCTCAGGTTTAAGTAATCCTTGCTTTCCAAAAACATATGCGTTTTTTCATAGATTTCAGGATACTCATGTTTTACCAACAAAACATGGGCGATATCATCCTTCCCCGATAAAGTAGGTCCTCCACCCGTCTTGGGGATCCATCTTAAAACATTAAATAAATTGTATCCCGAAATACTGGGGAAACCTCCCATCAACTCTCTAACATAAGGAGCGCCGCGAGAATCCATCCAGGTAAGTGAATTCATCAAGTGATGGCCATTAGAGTCTACAGCAACGGTGCTGGACATCGTGCTTGAGACGCATACTGCAACAATATCGCTTGGAGGAACGACGCTTTTTTTAATCAGTCGTTTCGAGGTCTTGACCAGGGCATTCCACCACTCATCCGGGTCCTGCTCAGCACCCCCATTCGGCAAGAAATATACCGGTGTCTTTTCGGATTCGAAATCTACAACTTCTCCATGTATGGAAACTATTGCTGTTTTAACGCCAGACGTTCCGTGATCGATTGCCAAGATGTACTTCTTATCAGTATCTTCTTTTGCCTTTTTCCCTCGCGGCATACTCTCCTCCAAATGTCTAACCAGAAAAGCAATGCACTATGTAGTATAGGCAAACTTCACACTCTTTTATATATCCATCTTTTTGACGTTACCATTTTCATCTACCATTTCAGCAATCAATCCTCCGAACGATCCTCCGCCTTCCTTGGCCTTATCAAGCTTTATAACCTGCGGAACAAGGTCCAGGAAATCCTGTGGATTTATGCATCCCTCGGGAGGGAATACCCCCTTTTCGGTAATCTTTCCTTGATGCATAAGGATTGCCCCTATAGCTGCTGGAACTCCGGTGCCTTCTCCCAATGCCTGACTTTTGGAAGCCATGTGGACTCTATATTCCCGGTGTTTCCCGTCTTTCCTGCCTTTTATAACTATTGAACAGCAACCACGTTGTATACCAAAATTGGTTTCTTTCAGTATTCTTTCCCTTTCTCTAAGGATATAAGCAACGGCGAAATCATACGGTATTACAGTTTGTCCCTCCACATCCAATGGTTCTGTGCTGGAAAGGCCTAACCTACACATATCTCTTGTCAGGTCGTAATATTCATTTGGTATCACAGAACCTTTGTTGGTGACTTCATTACACTTGATGTACTTTGGGAGGGTAACCTGCTCCGGGTGCGGGTACGGATATACCGGTACTTCACCCAGTATAGGGAACTGGAATGTTTGGCGAAGTGCTATTCCATCCTCTCCGAAGTATTTGACCGTCTTTAACCTCCCATCAAGGAACATCGGGATATCTATAGACATGGAATGGAATCTGTGACCAATTACGCCTTTCCCCTCCACCGGCTCACCACCGTGGGCATGGAAGATGCCAATAGAATCAACTTCGTCCAGCAATTGCTCAGCAACAAATCTTGCAATCAAGTTCGTAGCGCCAGGGGAGCTGCCCATTCCAATCACTGCAGTAATACCAGCTTTCTTGGCAGCATCATCCATCTTGAAGATATCAGCAGTTACGTCAACATCGTCACAGATATCCACATAATTTATTCCGGCATCGATAACCGCTCGCACGACATTCTTCACAGTCTTATAGAATGGTCCTACGCAATTAAGCACAACATCAGCGTCCTTAACAGTATTCTTTATGCTCTTTTCATCCTCAGCATCAACTTTAACAGCGGAGACCTTCTTTGACCCCAGTTGAGCAACAAGTTCTTTCGCCTTTCCAATATTAAAATCACCAATAACGACTTCTGAAAACTCGTCATTGGATGCAAGTGTTTTGACTGCAGCAGTCCCTACTGTTCCACAACCTCCGAGAACAATAATTTTTGTCATCATTAACCTCCCAGTTTTTAATCAAATCTTAATTTTAGCTTGCCTGGTTACCCTACCAGCTCATCCTGACTATGACCCTGAGCGTCATTCGACGTATAATATTCTATTACAACTGTCACACTGGACTAAATTACCAGCTTTAGCCTTTTGCCATTGAGTTGTGGGCAAGGTAATGTGGCATCCCTGGCATCTCCCGCCTTCCACTTTAGCTACGGCTTGCTCTTTGGTCGTCCTGATTTGTTCATACAGGCTGAGTGCTTCTGGGCTAATTTGCCTGGCTAGTTCTTCACGGTCCTGGTGGAGACCGGTGAGCTTGGCTTCCACATCTGACTTTCCCTGGATGAGCATCTGTTGCTTTTGCTGCCACTCCTTGGTTACCCTTTTCAGTTCCTGGCTGATGTTTTTTATATTAGATTGAATGTCCTCCGCCTCGCTCATTAACTCTAGTAATTCATCCTCTTTCTTGCGGACCTTTTTGCCAAGCTCTTTGCTCTCGAGGTCAAGGTTGACCAATTCCTTGGGGTTTTTGAGCTTGCCCCCGTAAAGCTTATCATTAATTTGTTTCACCTTCTGTTGAAGATCTTCTAGCACCCATTCAGCTTCTTTTTGTCTTTTCCCCGTGTCTCTCAGTTCCGCTTTTTTTGAAGCGAGGGTAGATTTAACTTTAGCTAAAGGTTCATCATTGGTTAGCTGAGTTTCAATCTCATCTAGTTCTTGTTGGCTTCTTTGAAGTTCGCGGTCGATGTATTGCAGCGTATAAAGCTGCGCTGGCGAATTCATGTTGTTGTTTATTTTAGTAGGCAACATAGGTCGTGTCAAAGAAACTTTGGTTTGATGTAGTTCAAATAGATAGGTGACATCTCAAAGAAAGTCAAAAGGCAAAAATCAAAATGCAAAATGACAGAGCAAAGTTTAAAAATGTAGTGCGAGGCTTTAGCTCTGTGTAGTAGCGAAGATTACTACACGGGGTAGTCTCGTGCTACAAAATTTGGAGGTGAAGGATTTCCCGACAGTGACAGAAGGGCTGTCGTTGCGAGCCCTTCGCTCCCTGTCATTCTGAGGAAGCGCAGCGACTGAAGAATCTCCTTCAGACCCTTCGCTATCGCTCAGGGTGACAATAAGCAGGATGTCATTGCGAGCCGAAGGCGTGGCAATCTCGGAAAGGCAAAACTCAAAAGTCAAAAGGCAAAAATAAGTCAAACGTCAAAGAGCAAAATGAGGAAGGTTTTTACATTTTAATTTGTCATTTTGACTTTTTATGTTTGATTTTTGATATTGTTCGGGATTCAGTGCTTGGGATTTAGGATTTCGACTCTGAGATTGCGGAGCCTGTTCCGAGTAAAACGAGGAATCTCACTCCTCGCAATGACAGAAGGAGGAGGCTAATATGTCACCAATCACGTGAACGAGTACAACGATTTGTGATGCTGGATTGAAAAAAGGGGTATAATAGTAATAAAAACGAGCAACCTGGATACAGTATGGATGAAGGAAGCCTTCAGGAATTAGTACACGATAAGCTGGGCGATTATCTATTTATCGCTGTTTCTAACCGTGAGCCTTATATCCATAATTGGGTAGGAGAGGAAATCAAGTGTGTTAAACCAGCCAGTGGTCTTGCTGTAGCATTAGACCCGGTGTTGCAAGCTTGTGGTGGGTTATGGATTGCCCACGGCAGTGGGGATGCTGATGTCGATGTGGTTGATAAAGACAATAAGATCCAGGTACCTCCAGAAACACCTCGTTATACCTTAAGGCGGATATGGCTATCTAAATCCGAAGAGGAGGGCTATTATGATGGTTTTTCCAATAGAGCTCTATGGCCATTGTGCCATATAGTTTATGTGAGACCCGAATTTAGGCAACCTGACTGGGATACTTATCAGAAGGTTAACAAATTATTTGCCCAGGCCGTTATCGAGGAAATTAATGAGCAGAAAGCGTTTGTTTTTATTCAAGATTATCATTTAGCTTTGGTAGCTCACTATATTAAGGAGCAGCGTCCCAATGTTATAACTGCTCAGTTCTGGCATATTCCGTGGCCAAATCATGAGGCTTTCAGAATTTGTCCCTGGCGGGAGGAGATTTTGCAGGGGCTTCTAGCTAACGATTTGCTGGGATTTCACACCATGTATAACTGTAACAACTTTCTAGAGACTGTAGACCGAGAGCTCGAGTGTAAAATTGAGCGGGAAAAGTATGCTATTACCAGGGGGGGACGTACTACGGTGGTACGCCCCTTCCCTATCAGTGTTGCCTTTGACAAAATATCTGGTCGGGCTAGCAGCAGGCATGTAACTCACCAGGCGGAACAGCTAAGGCACTTTTATGGCTTAGGAAGCGAATTTATCGGGCTGGGTATTGATCGCATAGATTATACCAAAGGTGTACCAGAGAGGTTGAGAGCAGTGGATCGCTTTCTAGAGAAGTATCCTGAGTATGAAGAGCGATTGACTTTTATTCAGGTAGGTGTGCCTAACCGAATGCGAGTCGAAGCATATCAACGTATAAACGACGAAATAGATGAACTGGTAGACAAAATTAACTGGCGTCATCAAATTGGACATTGGAGACCTATAGTCTACATTAATGAGTATTGTACTCAAGATACTCTGGCAGCACTGTCGAGGCTGGCTGACTTTTGTATCGTCAGTTCTCTTCAAGATGGGATGAATCTGGTAGCCAAGGAATTCGTTGCTTGCAAAACGGATAGAGATGGTGTGCTCATCTTAAGCCAGTTCACCGGAGCGGCTAGAGAGCTTCCTGAAGCTCTGTTGATTAACCCTTATTGCATTGAGGATACTGTTGAAAGTATAAAGCAAGCTCTGGAGATGCCTCGTGAAGAGAGACACAAGCGAATGTCCAGGCTGCGGAAGACGGTGCGTAGCAACAATATTTATGATTGGGCGGCTAATATTATCACCGAAATAACTAAATTTGAGTTCGCTGAGGCATGACTTGCTACTTGCCTGACTGTTGGGAAGAAGTTGCCTCAAGGACGAAAACAGCGTCTCGAGTAATTATCTTTCTGGATTATGATGGAACGTTGAGTCCCGTAGCATCCACGCCTGAGTTGGCCCTGCTGCCCCCTATAATTGGAGAAGTTCTCAGAAAGCTTGCTTTTCGTAGTAACTTTGAAGTGGGCATAATCAGTGGCAGAAGTCTGGCCGAAATTAAGGCACTTATAGGGTTGGGGGGATTGGCATACGCTGGCAATCATGGTCTGGAGATAGAGTGCCGTGAAGAAGCTTTTGTTCATCCCATGGCCACAAAGGCGTCATCCTTGCTTAGCGAACTCTATTCGCAGCTTGTGGAAAAATTGGCTGGAACTAACGGCATTATCCTGGAGGACAAACAATTTAGTTTAAGCGTTCATTACCGGCTGGTGGCAAAACCTGAGGTGAAAAAGGTGAAGGCACTATTCAGGGAGGTAGTTGAGGCTTCGGAAAAACAAGGGAAGGTTAGGATTACCGAAGGGAAAGAAGTTATCGAGGTAAGACCGCCTGTTGATTGGGATAAAGGCAAGGCAATAGAATGGTTATTAAGTCATTACCAGGCTGAAAACTCGGTGGTCATCTTCGCTGGCGATGATGTTACTGATGAGGATGGATTTAACTTCGTGAATCAAATAAATGGCATCTCCATCCGAGTAGGTGAGGCGACTGCTCTCACCTGTGCTGACTACTATGTTCACTCCCCTGAAGAACTTTGCTTGTGGCTGGAAAAACTAGCTGAATCAGGAAGTGCTCCCTAGTCGTACTCCTCTTCTTTCCACCGTTAGCATCGATTGTAATGTGTTTTCTGGTGAGTTTAGTATTGTATAATAGCAAATGAATACAGCCGGGGAATGAATTGTCACACGATTCTTACGATGTTATCGTAGTAGGAGCAGGTCCTGCAGGAAGTTACACTGCTTATGGGTTGTCTTCTCGGGGTCTTAAAGTGGCTGTCCTGGAGCAGAAAGAAGCTCCGGGAATTGATATTTGCTGCACCGGCATTGTTAGCCCTGAGTGTTTTGACTCCTTTGGGGTTGGTCCTGAAGTAGTATTAAACAAGACAAGCACGGCTAAGCTATTCAGTCCTTCGGGCAAGAGCTTGAGACTGGAAAAGAAGGGAATTGAGGCCTATATTGTTGACCGGGCTTCCCTGGACCGAGCGATAGCTGCGAAAGCTATGGCTGAAGGTGCTGATTACTTTTGCTCTCTTCCAGCACTAGAGGTCAACATTGACAATGAGGGAGTGGAGGTTGAAACTCCTCGTTTAGCGTTCAAAGCCAGGGCGGTGGTCATCGCTGCTGGTTTTAAGCCCGGCTTCACCAGAAAACTCGGTTTGGGGAGCATTGCCCATTTTGCCATTGGTGCCCAAACTGTGGTTGAAGTTCAGGGCGTTGAGGAAATTGAGATTTATTTCAGTCAAAAAATAGCGCCGGGATTTTTTGGCTGGCTTGTCCCTATTTCAAACGGCACAGCTTTAGCCGGCGTGCTCGCTGCAGCTCATGCCAAATTCTATCTGGAGAAATTACTGGCTAGCCCTTTTTGCCAGGGGAAGGTAGTACGACAGGAAACAGAGATGAGACAGAGAGCCATTCCCATGGATATCTTACCTCGAACCTATGGTAACAGGTTATTGGTCGTTGGAGATGCTGCTGGACAGGTGAAGCCAACCACGGGAGGGGGAATATATTTCGGGCATCTCGCTAGTGAGGTCGCAGTTGAGGTGCTATCAGAGGCGTTTGATAATGGAAGCTTGGAAGCAACACAGCTTTCCCACTACCAGAAAGCGTGGAAGGCAAAAATGGGGAGGGAAATTCGGCATAGCTATTTGGCTCGCAGGCTATATCAACAACTGAGTGACGGGCAAATAGAGAAGATGCTTGATATTGCTAGCTCCCATGGTATAGTAAGAGCTCTACTTGACTCACCGACTTTCTCCTTCGACTGGCATGGCAACTTCATATTAGCGGTTATAAAAAACATTGGAAATTATCTTCCTGGCAAGATATTCTCCTTATTTACGGCGGAAGATGACTCCAGAGATCTGGATGAAAGGCAACGGAAATGAACGGGGATAGTTCTTTGCCTCGTCATGTAGCCATAATTATGGATGGCAATGGCAGGTGGGCAAGGCAGCGAGGGCTTCCCAGGATCGCGGGTCATCGAGCTGGTGCCAAGAACATCCGTAAAGTAGTTGAGGCATTTGCTAACTACGGTGTAAAATATCTCACTCTTTTTGCTTTCTCCACCGAGAATTGGAGTCGACCGCAGAAAGAGATTCATGGATTATTACGGCTGTTATCCAGCAGTATAGATAAAGAAACTAAAGCTTTTCATGAAGCTAACATAAAGTTAAGACATATAGGCAAGTTGGATAGGTTGCCTGTTGAGCTAAGGCGGAAAGTTAAGTCGGCCACCGAGTTTACCAAGGATAATACCAGAATGACTCTCTGTCTTGCCTTCGATTATGGTAGTAGGTCTGAGATGGTGGATGCAGTGCGGTGTATCAAGGAAGGCAATGTTTCGCCAGAAGGTATAAACGAGACGATACTCAGCAGTTATCTTGACACTGCAGACATTCCTGACCCTGACCTAATCATTCGAACTGGTGGCGAAATTCGTTTGAGCAACTTCCTACTATGGCAGGCGGCGTACAGTGAACTCTACTTTACGCCGGTATTGTGGCCAGACTTCAACAAGAAAGAGATTGAGGAAGCACTACTTGACTACAGGCAACGGCAGCGCCGTTTTGGCAGTCTGTAGTCCATGCAATTAGCTACCGTTATGCGAGAAATGGCTCTGGTTATAGTGTGGACGCTGATCCCGATCAGCGAATTAAGGGGAGGGATTCCTTTAGGGGTTTCTTTGGGGCTTGACCCACTGCTTGTCTTTGTCGTCGCAATTATTGCCAATGCCCTGTTGTTTTTCCCCATCTTCTTTGGTTTGTGTCTATTTTATGACAAGTTTTTGTCTCGATTTCAGCTTTTCAATCGCTATTTGGAGAATGTACAGAAGAGAGGCAAGCCGAAAGTTGATAAATATGGCTTCTGGGGGTTGACCTTGCTTGTAGCGATACCTCTGCCTGTTACCGGGGTATATACGGCAACCTTTTTAAGCTGGCTGTTAGCTATGGATTGGAAGAAGGCTTTCCCTGCTATAGGACTGGGGGTGGTTATAGCAGGTACAATAGTTCTTTTAGTCACTCTGGGTGTTATTCAAGGATGGAAGATATTCATAGCAGGCTGATGTTCTCCCATCATTGTGAGCCCTTCGCCTCCTGTCATTCTGAGCCGAAGCTCTGAGTGAAGCGAAGAGGCAGCGAAGAATCTCAAGATGCTCAGGACAGGCTCTGCGAAGCAATCTCAAATTTATGTTCCTGCCTCTGCCCTTATGATTTCAGCCTTGTCTGTTTTCTCCCAGGGAAGGTCGAGGTCTTCCCTTCCAAAATGCCCGTAGGTGGCGGTCTGGCGGTAGATGGGGCGACGCAAATTCAGGGTCTCGATGATAGCTCCTGGTCGTAAATCGAAGTGTTTTTTAATCAGGTCAAGGATAACATTATCTGAAACTTTTCCTGTGCCGAAGGTTTCGATAGCGATGGAGAGAGGGTATGCTACCCCGATGGCATAAGAGAGCTGGATCTCAAGACGGTCAGCTAATCTAGCAGCAACCAAGTTCTTGGTGACATATCGTGCTGCATAGGCTGCGGAGCGATCAACTTTTGTTGGGTCCTTGCCCGAAAAGCAGCCTCCGCCGTGTCTGGCGATGCCGCCATAGGTGTCGACCAATATCTTGCGCCCGGTGAGTCCGGTATCTCCCATCGGTCCACCAAGGACGAAGCGACCTGTTGCGTTGACATAAACCTTAGTTTCATTATCCATCAGGTCAGATGGGATGACCTTCCTAATCACCTGTTCTATGAGATCGTGCTCGATAGTATCATGATTTGTGTTTGGGTCATGCTGAGCACCAAGAACAACATTGACCACTTTTTTAGGTATGCCGTGACTATACTCCACCGTTACCTGGGATTTGCCATCGGGGCGCAGGTAGGTGAGGGTGTGGTTCTTGCGCACCTCAGCGAGGCGGCGGCATAGCTTGTGTGCCAGGCTGATGGTGAGTGGCATGAACTCAGGGGTCTCGTTGCAAGCGAAACCCTCCATCATCCCCTGGTCACCAGCACCCAGGGTCCCCTTTTCATTTTTAATCGCTTCAGCACTCCTTGCTTCAAGAGACCGGTCTACCCCCATGGCGATATCCTTTGATTGCTCCTTGACGGAGACCATTACTCCACAAGTATCGCAATCGAATCCATATTTGGCGCGAGTATAGCCCACATCTCGGACCACACCGCGAACAATCTCCGGTATTTCCACATAGCATTTAGTGGTAATCTCTCCCATAACGATGACCAGGCCTGTGGTCGCTGCCACTTCGCAGGCGACTCTTGCCATAGGGTCTTTCTCCAATATGGCATCGAGGATGGCATCGGAAATCTGGTCACATAATTTGTCGGGATGCCCCTCAGTAACGGACTCCGAAGTGAGCAAGTATGAAGATGCATTCTCAAAACTGTTCGGCATGTTTGCTCCTTTCTTCAGTTATATTAAGTACCTACTTCCCAGCTTTGCAGGTATTTTTGCTGTTCCTTGGTCAAGGAATCAATGGCGATGTTCATGGAAGCGAGCTTCAACCTTCCTATCTCTTTATCAATCTCCTCCGGCACGGAATAAACATCCGGCTTAAGCTTTCCTTTCATCCTGGCAAGATACTCCAGGCATAGAGCCTGATTGGCGAAGCTCATATCCATGACGCTGGCGGGATGTCCCTCGGCGGCAGCCAGGTTAATGAGCCTTCCTTCGCCAAGTAAATAGATACGGCGCCCATCATCCAGAGTATATTCGTCAACGTAGGGACGTATTCGTCTTTTCGATTTTGCCAGGCTTTCCAAAGCGGGAATATTTATCTCTACATTAAAATGACCGCTGTTAGCCACGATAGCCCCGTCCTTCATCTGTAGAAAGTGAGCTTTGTCGATGACATTCATATCGCCCGTGGAGGTGATAAATATACCTCCTACCTGACAAGCTTCCAGCAAGGGCATAACCTGATAGCCGTCCATGGCTGCCTCCAGTGCACGGATAGGGTCGACTTCGGTGACGATGACCAGTGCCCCCAATCCCTGAGCACGCATGGCTATTCCCTTGCTGCACCAGCCGTAGCCACAAACGACCACTTTGCTTCCTGCCCAGAGGATATTGGTGGCTCTAGTGATGCCATCAATGGCACTTTGCCCTGTGCCATAGCGATTGTCGAAGAAATGCTTGGTTTGAGCATCGTTTACGGCGATGAGAGGGTAGCCTAACTTCCCCTCTTTTGCCATATTCCTTAGTCTGATGACTCCGGTGGTGGTTTCCTCAGTGCCACCAATCATGTTGTGAATTAGTTCAGTATGTTCTTTATGCAAGGTGGAGACCAGGTCAGCGCCATCGTCCATGGTAAGCTGAGGCTTGTGTTCCAGTGCCGTGATAATGTGTTTGTAATAAGTTTTATTATCCTCTCCCTTTATGGCATTTACGGGAATGCCGAAGTCAACCAGAGCGGCAGCGGCATCATCCTGAGTGCTTAACGGGTTAGAGGCGCAGAGGACTAAGTCAGCGCCGCCTTCTTTCAGAGCCATCGCTAGGTTAGCTGTTTCCGTGGTGATGTGAAGGCAGGCGGAGACACGAATTCCCTGGAGAGGTTTTTCTTTAGCAAATCTTTGTTTTATTAATTTGATTACCGGCATCTCTTTGCCGGCCCACTCAATGCGAAGCTTGCCTTCATCAGCTAGAGAAAGGTCTTTAATGTCATAATTTTTCATATTTAACTTTGCTCCAAACTTTATAGTGTTATCTATTAACAATAAAGTGTAAACAAGAATGAATATTCACATGCCGTACCATTCTACTGCCTGAACTGGGTGGCAACCCAGTCTGGTATATCTAATGTGCCCATCAGTAGCGGCTTTTGGTGACAATCACTACCTCCAGTCATAATTAGCCCGTGCTTCTTGGCAAACTGAATATAATGCCTGGTTATCTTTTCATCATGTCTGGAATGCCAGCACTCAACACCATCGATATACTCTAGCATATATTTTTGGATAATTTTCGTCTGTTCCCCTAAATCCCGCGTTATGGTCACTAAGGATGTCCCGTTAGGGTCATTAGGATGCGCATGTACCAGTAAGCCGCCGGCGTTCCTGATTAGCCTTGATGCTTCAGCAAGTGAAAGGGGATACTTGGGCACATTGCACTTAACCAGATATTTGTCGAACGCCTCCTGCGTATCGCTGACAATCTCCTTTTTTATTAGATAGTTCGCTATATGGGGACGTCCGAATGTGCCATCCACGCTATCTTCTATGTTCTTGATATCCTTGTCCGTGAACCTTTGGATACCTTCTTTGTCGAACTCAGCATTCAATTTCTGTAAAATCTGGTGTGCCCTTTTTTCCCTGTGTTCGCGTATTAGTTGGAGTTTGTTTCTTAACTCTTCGTTGTTGAAATCATACTGGTATCCCAGAAAATCAAGGGAGACAGATTTGTTGAGATACTTGAAGGTCACACTCAATTCCACTCCGGTGAGGTAGGATATACCATACTGTTTAGCCAGAGCGATTGCCCTTTCCTGGCAGTTTATAGAATCGTGGTCGGTGGTCGACATTAAATCGATATTTCTCTTTTTTGCCTCTTTGAACACTTCTTCAATGGAGAAATTGCCGTCGGAACAGGTCTTGGTATGGATATGCAGGTCTATTTTCATCTTTTCCCCATACCAGTGATATACCAATCTTCAGGAGGGTCATACCGAGTATCCACTATCAGGTGGATGATACTAAGGGTTGGATTCAATTGCTTCAAATCATCTAAATCCACCCGTTCAAACTTCTTTTTGTTGTTGAGGTAGGCTTGCTCGGTGAGTGCGTTTGACTGGTAGTCCTCTTTGGTCCGTCTCAGTATCCTCCCGATGGCTACCTCCTGAGGGCAGTCTGTCTGTAAGATGACCAGTGTCTTGTTGTGTTTGGCTGCTATTTCAGCGGCACGCTTTCTTAACGATTGAGTAACGAAGGTGGCGTCAATTATCACACTATTGCCCTTTCTGACGGTCTCATCTGCCCTCCGAAATGTTTCATCATAGACCATCGTTCGTTTATCCATATTTGAGGCAAGTTCTTCGTCGAATATGTCCTCGTTTTTCAGCACTTCCTTCCTGACCAGGTCAGTTCGAACGATGGGATAGCCTTTTATTTTGGATATTTCCTCACTTGTCTCAGTCTTCCATGTGCCGGGAAGCCCGCAGGTGATGAGCAGAATATCAGTTCCTAACTCGCTTTCTATGAATTTCCCAAATGGCTCTTTCAATTTGTCACCTCTTTCCCTCTGTTTAATGATGGTTAACTTCCACGCAGCAGTCAAATCTATATTATATATACCCTTCGGCAAGGTCGAAATAGCTCTTAGCCACAGCCAAAGCCCCTTCTTTTTCCTCCTCTGAAATATAGAGGTCGTCGAGCTTAAAGCTCTCTACCTTTCCTCGAACATAGGCACGATAACATTTATAGAAATTAAGCAAATCTAAAAGCTCTCTATCATGGCTTAGCTCCACATAGGTGTTTACCAGATGCTGGGAAAGGTCACGATGCTGGTAGCGGTCTAAATCCATAGCTAGAAAAGCAATCTCCGATGCCACATCTGAGTATCTAAATCTGTCATTGAATTCAATGCAATCGTAAATGCAGATGTCCTTGGTGAAGCAGATATGGGCGGCATGAAGGTCGCCATGGCAGTCCTTTATTCTGTTTTCATTTACCCGCTTAGCGAATAAAGTACTATTATTGTGAATAAAATCGTTGGTATATTTCTTAATTCGCTCATATTGCGAACGCCGTATGGAAATATCGATGTATTTTTCGGTTTGAGAGAAGTTCTCATCGGTGTTCTGACGAATGACATCCAGTTTGCCAAAAGCGGCGATTCTGGAATTTGTCTTTGCCTTCTGATGAAAGTTAGCTAGCTTTGCAGCTACCCGTGTTACCAGTTCCGGGCTTACCTGGTTATCAACTAACAGGACATCCATCATGCGGTGTTGAGGCAGTTGCCGCATTTTGACGGCATACTCAATCGCTTTGCCCTTGCCCTCTGTATGGATTCCTTTTTCATCTTTGGTAATGGCTACTACATCCAGATAAGCCTGAGGGCAGAGGCGTCTGTTTAGCTCCAGTTCTTGATGACAGAAGAAGCGGCGTTTCTCTAAGGTGGTGTAATCGAGGTATCCTAAGTCTACCGGCTTCTTCACCTTGTAGACATATTCGCCGGTGAGGAAGATGAAGGACATTTGAGTTTGCATTAATTTTATCTCTGGTGGTCTATGAGGATAGGGCTCCGGCTTAAGCAAGTCTTCGACTATAAATGATGGTGTGGTCACTACTTTATTGCCCAATTTATTGAGTTCATTGGGTTTTTTGGGTTCGTTGAGTTGCTCCACCCGACGCTGCACTCTATTAACTCAATAAACTCTATAAAGCTTTGAAAGACAGGAAAGTCCTTTCCCCTTGCTCATGTGTCGGGTCCGCTGCGTGAGTAGCCTCGACATAATCTAGCGCTACGGGTGTTCCAATTTTAATTTGTTCCGGTCTGGAGGTATCTACCCCTGAGATGCGAGCGCAAATCTTGGCGCCTTCCTCCAGTTCCACAATGCCACAGCAATAATGTTTTTCTCTGCCGTACCCTTCTTCAACCATTAAGGGAGACCCCACAGCAACAACGGTGTAAGCCACAACCTTCCCCCTTCCTTTCATTTCCTCCAGCTCCATTTCACTACCGTGACACTCAGGGCAGATGGGTTTCGGGGGCACGGCTAAATGACCACATTTCTTGCATCTCGAGCCCATCAACTTATGTTCGCTGAGTAATTTATTGTATGCCAGGCTGTAAAATTTACTCTCAGCTACTTCTGTTAGTTTGTTTTCTAAAGCCATTGATACTACCTCCTCTCAAAGATATTGACTACAATGGTAGAGCCATGTGCCCCGGCATTGTGCATCAAGCCCAAATCGACGTCCTTTTTCTTCACCTGTCTCGGTCCAGCCTCTTCCCTCATTTGCTTGAATATCTCCACTACCATGCCGGTGCCCGATGCTCCGATAGGATGTCCTTTAGCCTTGAGGCCGCCATCAGTATTGATGGGCAGCTTGCCATCCAATCTGTTTTCTCCCTCCCTGATTGCTTTCACCGCCTCCCCCGGCTTATAGAATCCCAGGTCTTCCATGCCAACTAATTCAGCTATGGTGAAGCAATCGTGAACTTCAGCAATTTTTATATCCTTAGGACCAACGCCGGCCATTTCGTAAGCTTCCTTTGCTGCCAGTTTAGCAGCCCTCAGCGAAGTCAACTCATCTCTTTCAGCTAAGAAGTAATCGCTTGCCTGCCCGGTTCCAATTACATAAATTGGTTTATCGCTAAAGTTCCTGGCGATGTCCTCGGCGACAAGCAAAACACTTGAAGCGCCATCACAGATGGTGGAGCAATCAAATAGCCTCATTGGCCAGGCAATGACGGGATTCTGTTTTGGGTCATGCAAAAACTCCATTTCATCTGCCCAGTGAGGCTCGGGCAAGCCTTTCTTCACTGCCGAGGCTGCCCGCCTTTTCATGATATCCGGGATGGAAGCATCGAAGTGAGCATGGGGATTAAGCGCACCATTATAGTGATTTTTTATTCCCAGTCTCATGAAGTCTTCGACGGTGGTGCCGTATCTTGCCATGTGGGCTGTAGCTATAGTGGCGTAAATTCCGGGGAAGGTTTCACCAGCAGGAATCTCAGTGTCGGGGTCCATAGCAGCAGCGAGGACTTCAGTTACATGTGGAGTATCCAGGTTGGTCATTTTTTCCAGACCACCAGCGAGGACGATATCGTAGATGCCAGAGGAAATAGCGATGACTGCTTCTCTGAAGGCGACTCCGCTGGCAGCGCAGGCATCCTCAAACCTGATGGCTGGCTTGGGAACAAGCCCGATGCGATTAGCTACTGCAGGGGCAACGTGAACCTGACGCTCAAAAAGGTCGCTACTGATATTCCCCAGATACAGGGCATCGATTTCATTGGGGTCAAGTCCTTTATCTACCGATTGTTTCAATTCATTGTATGCCTCGACAAAAAGGTCTTGTCCTCTTACTCCTTTAGGATAAACCCCGAACTTTGATAGCCCTGCTCCCACAACAGCAACACCCCGACCTAATTTACGTTTCTTTTGAATCATGAATCACCTCCGCTTATTGAAACCTGTAATTATATTATTTTTGGGCGGCATTTACCACAGAAGCTTGCCTCCTTCCAGTCGGTGTCAGCAAGACAATTTGAAAAATGCATAACGCACCTGGGGTCAGGGCAATGTTCTAGGTTGAAGGTGTGCCCGAGCTCATGGACTATCTCTTTAGTCGCTCTTTGTATAAACAAGGTTCTGTCTGGTGGCAAGCCATAATATTCCTGCCTCAAGCGGCATAAAGATATGATTGTTAGTTTGTGGACAATATCAGCTTCGCCGAAGACAAAATTAAGCCCCGGTGCGTAAAGGTCAACCTCGGTTATGCCCACCACTCTCTCATCCCTTTCCCTTCGCGAGGTAGACAGGGAGGCTATTAACTCTGAAGCATGATATTGCCCTCTTTCTGAATCATAAGCATGGACAAGGTCGCTGAGTCCTGGCTTTATCTCTACAGGACAATTGAAAACCAGCTTGATACTGTCCCTGAGCTCATCCATCACCTCGTCAGCTACATCACCCAGTGGCTTAAGCGTGACTCTCATTTTCAGCTAACCAGCTTTGTATTTCTGCTAATGCTTGTTTCCTATTATCCCCGGTTACTAGAAGCGTTTTGACTTCAGGATGGTGTTTGATTTCATCGGCAAAAGGATTTGGATTGAGCATAATTGTGCCCAAGACCTTTTTGCCACCATTTATTGCCTGCCACACTGTTTCTCTGAATTGTGGTGATAGAAGCTCCATCTTACCAATTTCATCAATCAGTATTACATCGCATTCCCGTAATGCTTGCTGAATTGCTGAAACGCCCACTTTATTCAGGCTATCAATATCAACTTTATATTTGCTTACCTGAAATGGGCTGGAGAAGTTAACATGCGCCAGGATTGCCTCTTTACCATCCAGGGTAATTATCTTGAATCCCTGCCTTATCCCGCTGCTGCGTATTTCTTCAGTGTAAAAGCCGCCAGCCTTAGCCCCAGCTCTAGCTATAGCTTCCTTGATGAGGCTGGTTTTGCCTGTGCCTGGCTTGCCAGTTAGCAGAAGAACGTTGGCCATTACGCTTCTGCCAATCTCTGTGCTCTTCTTTTTTCCTTGAGCTTTTTGCGATGCTCGCGGTGTTTTAACGCCGCCACCCTTTTCTTCTTATTCATTTTTCCGCTATAAATGAAAACAAATTTCCATTATACACTATATTTACTCCTTAGATTATGGGATAAATTAGCTACCAGTTCCAGAGCCTGGCGTGCTGCCTCGGGTGACAAGGAAGCCAGTCCACAAGAAGGGGTTAGCAAGCTTTGCCTTAAAATTTGCTTAAAGCTGATGCCATTTTTGGTGAATGGAGCTATGGCTTCTCCAAGTCTATCATAGAGGCTGGACACAGTTTCGCTGGATAGGGCTTCTTCAGTATTGGGGACAATTCCCCAGGCGATGGCACTTCCTCGCTCGAGGAAGGAGTTCACTTCACCGGGATAACAATTGAAGGAGGAGGCGTAATTGTAGGCATCAATGCTGAGGATATCAATTGATGTTCCCAAAAGGACGGGCCAATCGGTATCGCCACAGCAATGCAATCCTTTTAGTCCCCTGATCCCCTGGAGGACCTCCTCTAACAAAGTGGTGACTTTTTCCTCAGGGACAGGGGTAAAGACTGAACGAAGGGAGACCAGATATGGCTCATCAACGAAGACGATAGTGTGACGCGATATTTGCCTTAGGGCATTTTCCTGCCACGAGGCTTTTAGCCGTAGGAACTTAGCCGTAGCTTCAGCCAGATTCTCATTGTAGAGGATGCCTAGACCCTGCTTATCGGTAACCATCAATCCCCAGGTAATAGGGCCCGTTACTTGGCCTTTTACCATATCTGATTTCGGCGTTTGGGAAAGGAAAGCATGGAATCCCGCAGCATATTCGGCGGAAACAGCATATTTATCAAAATTAGCTTGCTCAACATCAAAGTAAATCTGTGTCAGTTCTGTTTCAAAGTCTGCCCTCGGCTCAATACGCATTTTGTCTTCGTTTAGTACTATTCCCGGGAAGCCTTCGCTAAATTGAATACCCATATTTTCTTTGGGAGAACGTCGTGGCAGTTGAGGCCAGGCAGGTATATCGGGAAGATATTTCATAACCAGGGAATAAGCCTCTTCCGGGTCAGTGTGAGGCATGCTGCCGATAGCTGTGGGCAAACAACTAAACTCTAGCTTAGTCAAATTCCGCCTTGTCTAGGTACTTCCCGATAAGCAGTCTTAAATCCCTCTTGGCTTCCGCTGATATGTATTTCCGTGAGGTAGCAATAGCGTCCTTGAGGGCGGTGGCGCAGGCGCATTCACGTTTTTGTGGTATCCCAGGGATAGTTAACCTTAATATTTCCTTGGCAACATCGACTCCTTTTTGTAGATTGGTCAGAATCATTTCCGCACTTACTGTTTCGTAGCTTAGACGCCAGCAATCATAATCGGTGACGATAGCGAGCGTGGCATAGCATATCTCAGCCTCCCTGGCTAATTTAGCTTCAGGTAAGGCAGTCATGCCAATGACATCAGCCCCCCAGGAGCGATAAAGCTGAGATTCAGCCTTCGAGGAGAATTGAGGTCCTTCAATGGCTAGATAAGTACCACCTTTATGCACTTTAGCTCCCGTTTTGGTAGCTGCCTCAAACAAAATTTGACTTAATACCGGGCAAAAAGGCTCAGCAAACGAGATGTGTCCTACTATCCCCGAGTTAAAGAAAGTGCTACCCCTCCCTTTGGTTTGGTCAATGAGCTGGTCAGGGATAACCAAGTCCATTGGCTGGATTTCCTCCTTGAGGCTACCCACGGCGTTCACCGATATAATCCTTTCTACCCCCAACGATTTCAAGGCATAAATGTTGGCCTTTGCTGGCAGGTTGGAGGGACTAATCTGATGTCCTTTGCCATGCCGGGGAAGAAAGGCAACCCTTATCCCCTCCATATTGCCTGTGATAATAGCGTCACTCGGCTCACCAAAAGGCGTGGTCAGCTTTACTTCCTCTATTTCACTCAACCCCTCCATGTTATAAAGTCCGCTGCCGCCGATGACTCCTATCTTCGCTTGGGGCATAAACTTTCCTCCTTTTGTAGTGTGCTCATTCTAAATGATGTTGTTCAGGTTGTAAATTTGTCATCAGGAGTTTTCCAATTGCTATATTATTTGAACCCAGGTTGCTTTGTCTACTTGATCGTGGTACAGTCGGGAAAAGTCTCGGAGCAGAGGTGGGATTTCGCTTTTTTAGAGACGACTTATGTGATTACTGTGGGCTTTGTTTTGAACGATGTCCAGTGTTGCAGCTTCCTGTGGAGGAAGCGAAACAGGACATAAAGGCGCTCGTCCGCGGTGATACAAATGCCTCTCTGGCGTTCCAGTGGTGCACTACTTGCAATACGTGTGATCTTATCTGCCCTGTGCAGGCAAATCCCTACGAGCTAATTCTGGAGCGCTGGCATGAAGAGCACCAATCAAAGGGACTCCCTGCCATCGCCAAGTTTGTCTTCCCCAATGAGTCCGGGAATATATGGTCTTCCATCAGAGTGCTAATGAAGGAGGATGAACTTTCACTTCTGCATTCCTGGCGGGAGAATATGGATAGTCCCGGGAAGGTGATGCTGCTCACCGGCTTTTATTCTAACCTTGTGCCTTATGTTGCCATGACCTCTTTGATTGAGGAGCTAAAGCCAGCTATTGCTGGCTTTGAGGGTTTTTGGGGCTGCGCCGGGGATGCCTATAAGCTCGGTATGATAAGCGCATCGGAAGAAATAGGCAGTATGTTACACAAGAAGTTCTCTGAGATGGGGATAGAAAAGATGTATTGCTTTATGGGTGCTGAAGCGATGATGTTAAGTGATGTCTTGCCCAACAGGTTTGGCATTGATTTTGGTTTTTGTAATCCAGAGCCGCTGGACTACTGGATACTGGATAAATTAAACAATGGTGAGATAGAAGTGAGGCGGAAGTTGAACATGAAGGTCACTGTTCATGATAATTGTTTGTCTAAATACACGGGAGGAAAGTTACAGGAGGTAATTCGGGAAACAATGGAGCACATCGGTTGTGAAATTGTGGAAATGCAGCATAATAGAGAATTGGCACTTTGTTGTGGTTGGGGTGCTACAATCCCTTCCTTGCACGGCTCCGTTTCAGGTAATGCCCTGCATACGCTACTTTATTTGTTGGACAGCCTCTATCGCAGGTTGCAGGAAGCAGAGGCAACCGGAGCCAGGGTCATGGTTGTTTCCTGTCATGCTTGCTACATATTTCTTTCCCTTATAAAGGTATTGACCAACAGCAAAGTAGATATCTATCTTTCCCAGGAGTTAGTGCAAATGGCTGCCGGAGAAGCACCGGTTCATAGAAATGAAAAACGTGCCTGGGACATAGTCGCTGCCTTCACCAATGTCCTTTTTCGCTGGCTGTTCATTCCTGGAGAGCGCAAACGTTTCTTCCCCAAGCCTATCAAAATGGAGCCAATTCCTCAGATTAGCTCTGCTGATGCCCGGCGTATCAGGTTTTTTGGTAAGATATACCACAGTGCTGTGATTCAAAATCCCGCTATGAGGGGTTTGATTAGTATCACCGTCAAAGCTTCGATTAACCTGTATAGAGGTTCTCTGGCAAGAAAGAGACGAAGGATAATTAGCAAGAGGATTAAGGAGTAGATTTGGATAGAAATAAATTTGACCTTTTTGCCCCCTTTGACAAGGATAAGTGCACCCTTTGTGGTGAGTGCTTTAGCAAGTGTCCTGTGATGCGCTTGCCGATTGATGAGGCAAAGAAGGAGATGGGAAGGCTCATTGCCGGGGAGGAAACCAAACACGTGCTGCAAGAGTGCACCAGTTGCCTTGCTTGCAATCTTATCTGTCCTGAGCATTGCAATCCCACCCAATTGATATTGGACAGATGGCATGAGATGTATATGCACCAGGGATTACCTTTAAGGGCGGAGTGGTTCATTCCACACTATAAGCCTAACTTCAGGACCTACGTGCTGGATAGGTTGCCTGAAGAAGAAAAGGAGATGCTTAAGGCATGGGATAGCCTTTCCCCCTGCGAGGAGATGTTTTATCCCGGCTGCAACATTATCACCAGTCCTTACTTAACCAGGACCAGCTTATTGGATGGTCTTGAAGTTCGAGGCTCTCTTGATACCTGCTGTGGTGAGATGTATTACCGGATGGGGCTGTTTGAACAAGTAGAACAAGTCGCTAAAAGGCTGGATAGATATTTCCATAAATTGGGTGTGAAAAGAATGGTCATTCCTTGCACTGCAGGGTACAACATGTTTACCAACGTTCTGCCTAGATTTGGATTTAAGCCCGATTTTGAAATTCAGCATCTGCTTCCCTGGCTTTGGGAAAGGATAGAGGATGGCAGGATAGAAATTAAAAGTAAGCTGGATATGAGAGTGACTATTCAGGATTCTTGCTATGGCAAAATTTTCGGAGGGGAAATTCTTGACCTTCCCCGAAAGCTCCTGGCGAGAATAGGAGTTGAAATAGTTGAGGAGAGGTATTCTCGGCAAAGCTCTTTATGTTGTGGCATCGCCGGCGGGTTCAGCCCTGAATCGGGTTACAGCCCTACTAGAATTGTATCTTCTACAATAAGGAGCCTGAGGCAAGCCAAAGCAACCAGGACGGATGCTATAGTGGTATATTGCGCTGGATGCCTTCAAATGCTTTCCACGGTACATACTTTCTATCCCACGGGCATGCCCATTTATCATATTCTGGAGATGCTTCAAATGGCGATCGGGGAGAAGCCTGTGAGGCGTCAGGTGCAGAGGGGGAGGTCGCAGCTTGTGGGGACGCTTGTACATCAATCCCCTAAACTTATTTCTAGGAAAAGGTTCCGTGTTAAGGAGATAGAGGAGGAATGGTAGGCGATGGAACGCTCAAGCATGAAGGGGAAATATGATTTTTTCGATTATGACAGGTGTTCTTTCTGCGGCATATGCCTGGATCGGTGCAATTATCTCCATTTCACCCATGAAGAATCAGTGGGGGAGATAAAGAAGCTAATTGCCGGGGAAAAGACACGAATACTGGATGGGTGCATTTATTGTTCTGCCTGCAATGCATTTTGCCCTGATGATTGTCATCCCTACGAGCTTATTCTAAACCGTGCCTATGAATCAGGGCGCAAAAATGGCATTCCACTAAAGGCAAAATGGGTCATGCCGCTGCCATATCCTCCCCAGAACTTCAGGTCTGCTCTCGTGCCCTCCATGCCACAGGATGAAAAAGCGTTGATAAACAAGTGGGAAGCGCAATCCTATGACCTTGCCCATGAAGAGATGATGTATGCCGGGTGCAATTTATTAGCTTTGCCTTATCTGGCAAACAGCAAAGTATTTGAAGGCCTGCCCATATTTGGGAGGTGGGACCTTTGCTGCGGCGAGATGTTCTACAGAGGAGGAGTTTTCGACATTGTGCAGCAGCAGGCGGACAGACTTACTGAATATTTCGCCAGCTCCGAGATAAAGCGCCTTGTTTTCATGTGTCCTGCAGGCTACAGGATGTTCAAGGAAGTGCTTCCAGGGCAATTCGGGGCAAAATTTAATTTCGAGCCTGTATTTCTGGCGCACTGGATACTGGATAGGATGAATAGCGGGAAGGTGGAGGTGGAAAGGGAGCTTGATATAACCGCAACGGTTCAAGACTCGTGTCATGCCAGGATAATGAACCCCTCTGAAGAAATGGACCCATGGCGTGAGATATTGGGGAGAATCGGGGTAAAAACAGTGGAGATGGAGCACAGTGGGGTAGATGGTTATTGCTGTGGCATGGCTGCCGGGGCCAAACAGTATTTTGGATTGAAGGACATACTCACGAATGCTTCGAAGGCGCTGAAAGAGGCAAAGGCGACCGGGGCATCGGAGCTGGTAACTTATTGCGCTGGTTGCTATCTGACTTCGGCAATGGGTGGCTTATTATTTTACCGAGGACAACCAACACGGCATGTTATGGAATATCTCAAATATGCCATTGGCGAGCCTTTTGATACCAGGATAAAATTAAGGACATTACATACTGTTGCTGGATTGCTGCTGCATGTCTTAATTCCAGGGATTATTAGAGGTAATAGAACGTATATGCCCGCGTTAAACAGATAGCAGGAATGATATCGATTATAAGCTGAGTTAGCGCTGTGGAACCTATATTATTTGAGGCATATCCAGGCTTAAGGGATATTCCGTGGCGCAGCCTGGGGAATTTCCCTACACCGGTAACAAAATTGGAGAAGCTAGGCGAGAAACTCGATTGCGAAAATATCTGGATAAAAGAAGATGATAAATCATCGGACTACTACGGGGGGAATAAGGTACGGAAATTAGAGTTCACACTTCCTGATGCGCTTCGGAAGAAAAAGAAAACTGTTATGACTTATGGCGGGATAGGAACAAACCATGGTCTTGCCACTGCGATACATGGTAACCGCCTTGGGCTGAATACCCTTTTATTGCTGGTTGACCAGCCAGTTACCACGCATGTTCAAGAAAATCTTCTTCTTTTCCACCATTTTGGGGCACAACTTTGTTATGCCAAAAATACTGCCGGGGCTGTTTCAAAATCAATTTGGTATTTCCTATCGAAACGCAATATTTATTATCTTCCTCCGGGAGGCTCTTCGGCGCGGGGAAGCCTGGGCTTTGTTGCTGCCGCTTTCGAATTAAAGAGACAAATTGATGCTGGAGAGATTCCAGAGCCAAAATACATATTTGTTGCCTTGGGGTCTAAAGGCACAATGGCGGGACTTCTTGTGGGAAGCAGGTTAGCCAAGCTGAATTCGACAATAGTAGGTGTTCGCGTCTCGTATCGTTGGCTGGCAAATGAGAAAACAACCGCAAATCTTGCCAATAAGGTAGTTGATTTGATGAGGAAATATGATAGAAAGGTTCCCCGTATCAGGTTCAGTGGCAAAGATATGTATGTTTTGCATGATTTTTGTGGAGCAGGCTATGGTGTGCCTACCTCTCAAGGAGAGGAAGCGATGGAAATTCTTCGCGAAGCCGAGGATGTAAAGCTGGACCTAACCTATACTGCCAAGACTTTTGCGGCGCTGCTGCATTTCGTGAGAACTCAAAAGGACCGTGAACATGCCCCGCTCCTTTTCTGGAACACTTTTAATTCGGTGGACCTCACTCCTATTATCAAAGAAGAACATGATTATAACAAGTTGCCAAAACCATTCCACAAATTCTTTAGCACGAATTTAATCCCCTATATCCAATAAGGTAGCATTGAAACAGAAATTTATTTTCAAAAACTGTCATCACTTAGTCTTATTCCAAGTGGCACTCATCACGAGTGACAATAAGCGATGAAAGGCGACGCAATGGAAAAAGGGGCAGATGCAGGAGAATTAGGACTCAAGAAAGCATTAGGGTTAGCGGATGCGGTATCCATAGAGATAGGAGCCATGGTCGGTGCTGGCATTTTTGCCTTAACCGGCATAGCCATAGGAATAAGTGGTTCAGCAGTTCCTATTGCATTCATCATAGCGGCTTTACCCATGGTATTCGCTGTACTCCCGCTTGGTATGCTCGGCTCTGCGCTTCCCACGGTTGGCGGCAGCTTTAGATATCCAAGCAGGATATTTTCTCCGTTCTGGGGGTTTATGGGGGTGTGGGGAATCATGGTGGGAATACTTCTAGGTGGATTACCACTTTATGCATATACATTTGCGGATTATTTTCAGGTGCTTTTTCCATTTCTGCCAAGAACAAGCATAGCAGTGATTGCGCTAACCTTTTTCTTCCTCATAAATCTCCTCGGCGTAAAAATTGCCAGTAAGGTACAGGTTGCTATGTTTTTCGTCCTGATAGCGGCTTTATTTACCTATATCTGTGGTGGCATACCGAATATTGACTCTTCCAATCTGGTTCCCTTGTTTCCCAAAGGAATTGGAAGCGTTGCCATTGCCGCAGGCTTCCTTTTCTTTGCTTATATGGGGGCAAACTACATAATAGATTTGGGTGCTGAAATAAAAGATGCTGGAAGAACTATACCCCGCTCATTTGCTCTATCAATCCCCATAGTTATTGTGTTGTACACGCTTATCGGATTAGTTGCTGTAGGTGTGGTTCCATGGGAAATCAGCGCAAATCAACCTTTATCCATATCTGCGGAACGATTCCTTTCCAGTCCACTGGCGATATTCTTCATTGTTGGAGGAGGGCTGTTGGCTATGGCGACTACTTTGAATGCCACGTACATGTATGGCTCGAGGTATTTCTTAGCTTTAGCTGATGATGAGGTAATCCCCAAGCCTTTAGCTGCAGTGAGTAAGAAGTATGGGACACCTCACTGGGGTCTGCTTGCTATGTACCTTATTTCCTTGTCTGCCCTTCCTATGGGAGCGGGTTCGCTGGAGATCCTCGGTGTAACTGCATCTATTGGTTCTATTGTCCTTCTTATTCCGATACTTATCGCTGCATATCTATTGCCCCGCAGGATGCCTGATGTTTATGCGAAAGCACCCTTTAGAGTAAAAGGACTCTGGGTCTGGTTACTTCCAGGGTTAGCTATATTATTTGGTATTTTTTTCATACTCGCACTTGGAATGGAAAGTCCACCTGGTTTTGCTCTCTTCGTAGCATGGATGGTTATAGGAGTCATATATTATCATGGAAGGAATCGTTATTTGAGAGTGAAGAAGGGAATAGACCTGAATGATATACCAAAGAAGGGCATACGTGGGCATGTATCGCGCACCTTTCTCGGGAAGACCTCGTAAAGAAAAACATTTGGGCAAAGCCTGCCAATAATTCCTACCTTCGCTTTTGGAATTAACTTTTTTTGAACTTACGAAACCCGTTTATACATTGGTGCACTGCGTGCTCGATTTCTTTTGATGGGGTATTGCTATAAAGCATTGTTTTTGATAAAGTGCGAAATAAGTTAGAAAAAAGCTATAAGGAACCTCGAAAGCCCGCAGTAAAAGGATAAAAGTTGGATACTTCTAGACCAGCTGAAGAGACCCAGGCTGTAAGAAAGATAGGCTTTATCGAATTTGTCCTAATCAATACCGGGCTTACCATAGGTTGTGGGACGATGATCTTCGTTCCCATGGCTGCATCGATTGCCGGCCCCAGCATTTTACTCGTATTATTTATCGCCTTCGCCATATCTCTGGTTGTGGTAATGAGCATGGCGGAGATAGCAACCATATTTCCTTATTCCGGGGGTCCGATATACAGCATACGATATGGCCTTCCACCTGGGGTGGCAAATCTCCTTTTGATGCTTATGCTCTTGCCGATGCTCGCCTTGATTTTGGGCAGTGGCGGAACGGAGAGCCTTTCCTTTGCATACTATATAAAACATTTGATACCAGCATTAGCTGTCCTTCCAGATGCTTTAATTGCCTGCCTGCTGGTGGTTGCAGTGTGCGTCATAAACATTCTTGGAGTGAAGATTTTTTCCCGAGCGCAATTTTACTTACTTGGCTTTATGTTCGTCGCTTTGATTATTTGGGGGGTAGTGGCGATGCCACACACTCAAATGGAATTGTACAAACAGCCGTTCTTCGCTGAGGGAATAACCCCGTTACTGTTTCTGATGGCAGTGGGACTGGCTTATTGGGCATTTGTTGGAACGGAGCTGGGAGGTACACTGGCTGGCGAAGTTAAGCATCCCCTAACCATACTGCCAAAGGGGTTTCTTATTTCCGTTATGCTTGTGTTCCTGGTGAATGCCTGGGTGATTGGTATATCTTTAGGTCTAGCGCCTGCTTCAGTTCTGGGTGATCCTCAAGCACCTGTTGCCCTAGCAACTCAATATGCAGGTGTCGGTGGTTTCGCCATTGTCATGATTGCCCTTGCTGCCGCTGTGGGTATGCATCCTCCAACACTCAATGCCAATCTAAGTGAGACAGGAAGGACCCTTTATGCTACTGGTAGGGAGGGAGTAATACCAGGATGGTTTGGACGTCTGAGCTCGAAATTCAAAACACCTGTTAACGCATTAATATTTGTGGCTATATTATTCTTTGTTGTTATTGCCCCCAATCTGGTCATGATATTGGGTGCCGGAGCATGTGTAGCGTCGCTTGTTCTCTACATTGTGCTGATGATGTCCATTATCATGCTCAAAAAACGGAAGCCTGACATCGAACGCCCATTTAAAGTGCACATGATTGCCCCAATCCTGGCAATAGTCTTCAGTGCTGCCCTTGCTGTTGGTCTAACATACTATATTGGTACGCAGGTAGCAACAGAGATGGGAGTTTCTCTGTTTATGGGGGAAATAATTTCAGTAGCCCTGGGCGTGCTATTCGCAATAATCGGGCTAGTCCTTTACTTCGCCACTAGGAAGAAGATGGAGGCTCCTCCTCCTTTCGAAGAATTCAGGGGAAAGATAATGAAAGTGGACGACGATGAAACAATACCTGAGGAGGAGTGGACTGAACTAAGGGCGCCAATGAGAGCGACTGGAGAAGCACTGAAGAAGATTAACCGACAGTATCGCATAATGCTAGCAGTTTGTCTGTCTCTTATCGCCCTCACTGCGGCATTCACGGCTTATCTCTATTTCACTTAATATAAAGGCTGATAGATGGCGAAAGGCCTGGTTAGCTTCGCTTTCGTACTACTTATTCCTTTATGTCATAAAGGACGCTTCTGCCAATCATTTGCGCGTTTATTGACCAGGAGCCAGGGCAATTCGTACGTCCAGGCTCTGATCTAGTTCAGATAGATGGGTGACACATGAGTAAGGATAGGGGGCCCTATTTATGAAGAATGTATTCATAACCGGTGTTTCAGGTTATTTTGGCTCCAAGCTTGTCTCTCTGTTTGACCAAAAGGATGAGGTGAAAAGCATTGCAGGAATTGATGTAAAGCCACCTGCATATACCTCGAAAAAACTGGAGTTTATAAAACATGATGTCAGGGCCGATATGTCCCCAATACTCTTAATAAGGGGCATAGATTGTGCTATCCATACTGCGTTTATTGTAACGCCGATACATAAGAAGAAGCTAATGGAGGACATTAATATCAAAGGGACAAAGAACTTTCTGGATTCATGCGCCAGGGCTGGCGTGGGCCAGCTTTTATGTTGTTCTTCTACTACCGCGTATGGATTTCATAAAGATAACCCGCCTATTTTGACAGAGGACAGTCCGCTTAGGGGAAATGACGATTTCACGTACTCCAAAAACAAAAAGGAGCTGGAGTTTATCTATAAAGAGTTTAGGGAAGCCCACCCTGATGTATGCCTGACTATTATAAGACCAAGTTTCGTAGTGGGTCCTGGATGGGATAACCCGCTTGTGTGGCATCTAAGAAAGAAGGTGACGATGCTGCCACAAGATACTGCACCGTTTCAGTTCATACATGAAGATGACCTTGTAGAGATTATCTATCAACTCCTGTCGAATAGGAAAGAAGGGGCATACAATCTGGCTGCTGATGGCACCATGACCTTTGACGAGATGCTGCGCATCCTCGGCAACCGGCCTTTAAAGTTACCGGCATCCGTGCTGTATCCGTTCAACAGTATAATGTGGTTTTTGCGTATCAAATTTCTGACGGGAAATCCAACCCCTGCCTTAAACATGGTCCGCTATCCGTGGATTGCCAGCAATGAAAAGCTGAAGAAAGAACTAAATTATAAATTTAAGTATACTACAAAGGAGGCCTTTGAGGATTTCGCCAGACATGGCAAGGGCAGAAGTTAATCCCCCGAGATTGTAATCTTCTTGCAATCCATCCCCAGCTTTGCCCACATTTGCGTGTCACTGCGGAGCGAAAGCAAAGGGCTCTCTTATTATGCCTTTCTCGGTGATGATGGCGGTTATGTATTTGTGGGGAGTTATGTCGAAGGCGGGGTTGGCTGCATTTATGCCCTCAGGGGCGATAGGGATTCCCTGGATATGGGTTACCTCTTCAGGGCTTCGTTCCTCAATAGGGATTTCCGCTCCTGAAGACAGCGATGGGTCGATGGTGCTGGTCGGGGCAGCAACATAAAAGGGAATGTTATTTTCCTTAGCCAGCACTGCCAGGGTATAGGTGCCGATTTTGTTGGCGACATCGCCATTGGCGGCGATTCTATCGGCGCCGACGATAACGCAATTTATCTTGCCCTGACTCATAAAATAGCCTGCCATGGAGTCGGTGATTAAGGTTACCGGTATATTTTCTTGCTTTAACTCCCAGGCGGTGAGCCTTGCTCCCTGCAGCAGGGGGCGAGTTTCGGTGGCGATTACGCTTATTCTCTTTCCCTGCTCGTTAGCCGCTTTAATTACCCCGAGCGCGGTGCCATAACCTGCGGTGGCTAAAGGTCCGGCATTGCAATGGGTGAGTATGGTGAAGCCGTCTTCGATGAACTCAGCTCCCAGTTGGCTAAGCTTGGTGGTTGCCTCTATTTCCTCGTGGTGAATTTGTTTTGCTTCATCGATGAGCGTTCTTTTTATTTTGGAAATATCCTTGCCGCGGGCAGCCTTTTTCATCCTGTCAATGGCACGAAAGAGATTGACTGCGGTAGGTCTCGAGGTAGCGAAGGCGTCCAGGATCTTGCCAAACTCGTTGAAGAAGCGGGTTCTATTTTCCGCCTCTATCTTCTGTGCGCCCAAGGCGATTCCATAAGCAGCAGCGACACCGATGGCGGGCGCGCCACGAATTTGCATCGTTTTAATAACGGAAACGACATCCTGGTAATCGGACAGGTCAATGAAGATTTGCCTGTGGGGAAGCTTGCTCTGGTCTAAAATCCGCAGATTGTTATCGAGCCACTCTATAGCTTTTGCGGTCATCGGTTTGGTAAATACTATAACGCTGAAGAGGTAGATGCAATCTCAGGAAAGCAAAACGCAAAAATCAAAATGCAAGGTGACAGAAAAGAATAGAATACTAAATCCGAAATACTAAACAATATCAAATGACCTAAATCCAAAATATGGCTAACCGCAAAGTTCTTTAACAATTCTCCCTCCCCTGGCGGGAGGGAGTTAGAGGGAGGGGGAGGACTCACCCTCACCTAACCTCTCCCTTCAAGGGCGAGGAGTTTTACAGGATAAAGGTTTTGAATTTAGATATTGGGATTTGTTTAGGGTTTAGTGCTTAGAGTTTAGGATTTCCCAGCAGGGGTGTCGGTGCAGGCTGCTACGCCTCTGGATTCTGTAGTTGCCTGATTCATCAGGCACAAATTTGCCCAATAAATTGGGCAACTACATTTTAAACTGCGCCTCGCAACCGCTAACGCTCCTCGCAATGACGAAAAGGGGACATGCCTCGCAATGACAAAGAAGGGGATGTGCCTAAATGGGCGTGCAATTTGGCATTTGACATGGGGGGCAGGGGGTTGTAAAATTGAACGGTTTGGGCTGATGGGTCGGAAAATAGAGCGTTCTTGGGAAATAAGCTATGGTAAGGTCTTCTGAGGAATAAATTCAAGAAGGAGGGTTACAGATGGACTTTAAACTTTCGGAGGAAGAGGAGAAAAGAAGGAAGGAATTTTTCGATGGTTGCGAGGAACTAGCTAAGGAAAGGCCCGAAGATTTCATAGGGGGGATAGAAGCCGACTTTGAGACTAAGAACCAGCCTTACGTAACGCGTTGCCGTAAGGAATTCGCCAAGCGAGGATGGCTTCGGCTCGGCTGGCCTCCTGAGTATGGAGGGGTAGGAACTCATATGGACCGCGTCTTCTTTGGTGAGGCCAGAGGATATTACGGTCTGCCTGGTGTTGATATCTTTGGAATAGAAATGCTTGGCCCTACGCTTCTCGCTATGGGAAACAAGGAAGTAAAAGATAGATTTCTACCCGGGATTGGGAATGGCGATACGTTATGGTGTGAGCTGTATAGTGAGCCTAACGCTGGCTCAGATTTGGCAGCTCTTACCACTACTGCTATAAGGAAGGGCGATGAGTATGTGATAAATGGGCAGAAGACCTGGAGCACAAATGCTCATAATGCTGACTGGGCTTTTGGCTTGTTCAGAACCGACCCCCAGGGTCGTAAACGTCGTAACATTTCGTTCTTACTAATGGACATGAAGACACCAGGGATTAGTATAAATCCTCTTGAATATCTGAATAGAGCGCATTTGTATAATGAGGTCTTCTTTGACGATGTGCATGTCCCTGCGGACCAGATTATTGGAGAGGAAAATCAGGGGTGGACAGTCAGTCAGACTCTGGTTAATTTCGAAAGGTCTAATGTACTGGCTGTCTCAGCGGTACAGCGGATGCTGGAAATGTTAGTGGGGTATTGCAATGAGACAAAAGTGGGTGGCAAGCCTCTGTCGCAAGACCCAGTTATTCGCAATAAGCTTGCTGAGATGGCTACCGAAATCGAGGCATCTCGTACTCTGGCGTATTACATAGCGGATCAACAAAATAGAAATCAGGTGGCGGCGCTATTTGAATCATCAGCAATGAAGGTGTTCGTAGGCGATTTATTTGAGCGTCTGGGTGCTCTCGGAACTGATATATTAGGCACCTATGGTCAGGTTAGCGCTTCCAGGTGGGCACGTGAGAGCGGTGTCTGGGAGAGCCTGTATCAGACGGCTTTTGTACTGACCATCTCCATGGGGACCAATGAGATACAAAAGAACATCATTGCGTGGTATGGTTTGGGAATGCCCAGGCCACTTTCGCCGGTGTCTATAGAGAAGGCTGTAGCTGCAGCTCAAGCAGCAAAATAAGGAGGGAATATGGATACTACTTTCACAGAAGAACAAACAATGCTGAGGAAATCGACAGCCGATTTCCTTGTGGAGAAATACCCAGAGATAAAAGTGAGGGAAATAGAGGAATCGGATACAGGGCATGATCCTGAAATCTGGAAAGGAATGGCTGAGTTAGGCTGGATGGGTTTGGTTATTCCTGAAGAATATGAGGGTATGGGAATGACCTTTCAGGATTTGTCGATAGTTCTGGAGGAAATGGGACGAAATATCGCTCCTGGACCTTTCTTTTGCACTGTGCTTGAAGGGGCTTACCCTATTATTGATGCTGGAAGTGAGGAGCAGAAAAAAGAGTTCTTACCGAAGATAGCCAATGGGGAATTGATTTTTACCCTGGCTTTGCTTGAAGCTGATGGCATATATGACGCCTCCGATGTCGCTGTCAAAGCAGTACCTAAAGGAGACGACTTTGTAATTAACGGCACAAAGCTCTTTGTAGAACAAGCTATCAACGCTGATTATATGATAGTGGTTGCCAGAACTAAGGAAGGTGCTTCTCCTGAAGACGGCATTACCCTGTTTATAGTGGATGCCAAGACTTCTGGAATTCATTGCGAAGTAATACCGACCATAGGCATGGAAAAGCTGTGTGAGGTAAGCTTTAAAGATGTCGCTGTACCCAAGAAAAATATGCTGGGCGAGCTGGACAAAGGATGGCCTATTGTCAGTAAGGTTATGGAAAGGGCAGCTATTGCCAAAGCCAGCGAGTCCCTTGGCGCTATGGATGGGATTGTTCCTATGACCACGGATTACTTAAAGGATAGAGTTCAATATGACGAGCCTCTTGCTCAGTTCCAGGCACTTCAACATATAATGGCTGATATGTTCATCAGCTTGACTACCAGTAAGTATCTGGTCTACGAGGCAGTATGGATGGAATCGGAAGGTCTCCCCTGCGCCAAAGAAGTCGCCATGGCTAAATCATATGTAAACCAGAATTATAAAGAGTTTAGCAGATTGATGGTAAGATTGTATGCTGGCAACGGCACTCACAGGGAATTCAAGCCCGGGCTTTACTACAGGAGGGCTAAAGCGGCAAGCATTGCCTTTGGCGACACCGAGTTGCAAAGGGAAAGAATAGCTCGCGCCATAGGGCTTGTTTCTTAGTAATTCTCAGGTTGTGCCACGGGAGGTGTGGCTGAAGTGAAGCAGCGGATAGAAGAGCTGCGCTCGCTGATTAATTATCATAATCACCGCTATTATGTCCTTGATAGTCCCGAGATCAGCGATGAAGAATATGACGAGCTTATGCGGGAGCTCAGCCAGCTTGAGGCTGAGCATCCTGAACTTATTAGCCCCGATTCGCCCACTCAAAGGATTGGTGCTCCTCCTGCCGAGGAATTTGGTGTCGTAGAACATCCTGAGCCGTTACTCAGTCTGGCCAACGCTTTTTCTTATGAAGATTTGGCTGCCTGGCACAGGCGGGCAAGCAACCTTTTGGGTGGCAGCGATTTTGACCTTGTTTGCGAGCCTAAAATTGACGGACTGGCGGTGGCATTAACCTATATTGATGGTCAGCTCGTCACCGGAGCAACTCGGGGCGATGGTTACCGGGGGGAGAATATCACTCAGAACTTGAGGACTATAGGAAGCATTCCACTCTCTGTGCCAGGGGAAGAAGCACCGCCAAGGTTTGAAGTTAGAGGCGAAGTCTATATTCCCAGGGAAGGATTCAAGAAGCTTAATGACGAGAGAGCAAGGGAAGGACTTCCTCTTTTTGCCAATCCTAGAAACGCCGCTGCTGGTTCGGTGAGGCAGCTTGATTCCAGCATCACTGCTAAACGCCCCCTGGACATATTTGTTTACGGACTGGGGCCTGTGGAGGGGAAGGCAGTGCCTGATACGCACTGGGAGATTATGCAATATCTCAAGTCATTGGGATTCAAGGTAAATCCCGACATAGCTTTATGCCACACTATTGATGAGGCGGAGGAATATCATCAGAAATGGGTGGAGGGTCGAGAAAGCTGGCCTTATGGAGCTGATGGCATGGTGGTGAAGGTTAACTCCATTGTCTTTCAGGGAGAGCTGGGCACGGTGGCCCGTGAGCCCAGGTGGGCGATCGCTTATAAGTTTCCTGCTGTTCAAGGCACCACGCGTCTTATCGACATCGGTATAAATGTGGGCAGGACGGGAAGTCTTAACCCTTATGCCATTTTGGAGCCTGTTCATGTAGGCGGCGTGGTCATTAGCTCAGCGGCACTGCATAATGAGGAAGATATTCACCGCAAAGACATCAGGATTGGGGATACCGTTATCGTGCAGCGGGCTGGGGAGGTTATACCTGAGATTGTCAAGCATGTGGAATCCTTGCGGCCTAAAAACTCAAAAGAGTTCTCCATGATGGAAAAGGCTTGGGAGATCTACAAAAAGAGGAAGGGTATTGGAGATGAAGTACAGCCACCCGACCATACTATTTGCCCGGTGTGCGGGGCTGAGGTGATAAAGCCTGAGGATGAAGCAATGCACCGCTGTACCAACGCTGCCTGCCCCGCCCAGGCTCTGGAGCAAATCAAGCACTTCGTCAGCCGGGGGGCCATGGATATAGACGGCGTGGGGGAGAGATTATGCGCTGCCTTGTTTGCTGCAAAATTGGTGAATGATGTAGGCGATTTTTATGACCTAACCGAGCAAAAACTTCAGGAGGCGAAGAAGAACGTAGAAAGGATTATTTCCAAAGTTCAGGAGGCTGTTATTGCCAGTCAGGATCTCACTAGGTCTCAGCTTCCTGCCTTGAAAAGGCTAAGCGACAGCACCCTCTCCGACAGACGAGAAGTCGAGGATATTTGTGCTAAATATAGCCTTACCCCGGAAAGGGTTTTAGCTTTAAGGGAAAAGGTAGACCAGCTTCTCGCTCAGATATCAAAGGAGGTGGGTGTCAGCCAGAACCTCACCTGGGAGCATGTCCTCACCTTGGAGAAGTTAGCAGATAAGAGTATCTCCAATGTGCTCGAATTTATTGAGGAGAGCAGGCGCAACCCTAGACCTTTAGCACGAGTCATCTTCGCTTTGGGGATTTTACACGTTGGTGAAGAATACGCTGAGTTACTGGCAGAAAACTTTGCCAGCATAGATGAATTAGTTGAAGCAACTAAGGATGAGAAGAGTCAGGAAAAACTTCGGGAAAGACTTTTATCTCTCCCAGCTATTGGACCTAAGATAGCTGATAGCATCGTTGCCTTCTTCAGGCAGAAGGGGAATAAAAATATTATTAAAAAATTAAGGAAAGCCGGTGTGAAGCTGGAGAAAGAGAAGGTTAAGGAGGCAAAACCTGAAGAATTACCTCTAACTGGTCTGGAGTTTGTCATCACCGGAAAGCTGGAGGCATTTGCTCGTTCGGAAGCAGAGGCGAGGGTCAAGGAACTGGGTGGCAAAGCTGGCTCGGACGTGACTAAAGAGACATCTTATGTGGTGGTTGGTGCTGACCCTGGCTCCAAATTGGCTAAGGCTCAAAAATTAGGAATAAAGACGCTTAGCGAAGCTGAATTCTTGGAATTGCTAAGTCAGAATATTTCCTGATTTTGAATCTCTTCAATGACATCTTTGAGAAGGGAACTGTAATAACCAGGTAGTTCAGGTATATCAAAGAATCTAGCATCCTCCACCTCGCTTCCAGGAGCTAGCTTTTCGTCTTTTACCTTAACTAGATATGCCACTATCAGCATATCCCCATATATTTCCTTGTCGTCTATTCTGATTACGCCGACTAATTTTGCTATCCTGCCAGATACCCCGGTTTCCTCTTTTAACTCCCTTAAGCAAGCTTCTTCCGGTGTTTCTCCGATCTCAATAAAACCTGAAGCAAACCCCCACATACCCTTTTTGGGTGGTAATCCTCTTTTAATGAGTAGAAACTTTTTATCTTTTACTGCCACGGCCAATGCTACTGGCAGGGGGTTCTTATAATCAACGAAATCGCATTTAGGGCAGTATTTCCTCGTTCTTCCGTCAATCATTCCTATTTGTAGAGGTGTGGCACAAATGGGGCAATAGTTATATTCTTTCATATATTCTCTCGTAAAGATAAAAAGCCCAGTCTTTGGTCTATAATATAGCACAGGTTTCGATGAAGCTCATTGTTGGCTTGGGCAATCCGGGCAAGGCTTATGCTCATAATCGGCATAATGTTGGCTTTCGCTGCCTGAATTATTTCGCCAGGCGTCATTCCATTCCGTTTGATAGGAGGCAGTGCCGAGCCAGGATAAGTGTTGGTGAAGTAGCTGGCAGTAAATTGCTGCTGGCCAAGCCACAGATATTCGTCAACATTAGTGGTGAGGTGGTGGGTTGCCTGGTGGGGAAATATGACGTTCCGTTGAGCAATCTCCTGGTAATCTATGACGACCTTGACTTGCCCCTGGGCAAAGTTCGGATTCGTCAAAGTGGCGGCTCAGGGGGACATAAGGGAATGAAGTCAATCATTTCCACTCTGGGGAGTGAGGATTTCCCCCGAATCAGGGTAGGCATTGGACGTCCTGCTCAGGATGCCGAGGATGCTATAGTAAGCTATGTGCTTGGCGATCTTACTGCGCAAGAAGAAGAGGTAATCAGGTCAGCTATCATTACCGTGGCTGAGGCAATCGATTGTTTCCTTACCCAGGGCATTCAGGCAGCAATGGGGAAGTTCAATTAGCCCGGGAGGGAAACCTGAGATTGCTTCGCCTTTGGCTCGCAATGACAGAAGGATGGCTGGCAATGACGGTAGGACTTGTGTTGAATTATACCTGCAGAGATTTTATTTTAAGGCTTTAGCTGATATTATTGCATATGATTAACGCCAGGATGGTCATTGCTGTTATTGGAGACTCGTCCTGTGCAGCGGAGGAAGCTAAATTAGCTGAAGCCGTTGGTGAAGGTTTAGCCCAACAGGGTGCCACCATAGTATGCGGTGGGTTAGGAGGCGTTATGGAGGCAGTTTGTCGTGGAGCCAGGTCAAAAGGCGGCGTGACTGTTGGTGTTTTGCCCGGTGAGGATATCAGCATGGCTAACCAATGGGTGGACATTCCTATAGCTACCGGGGTAGGCTATGCCAGAAATATGGCGGTGGTCAAGTCAGCCCAGGCAGTGATCGCTATTGGGGGCAACTATGGAACGCTCAGTGAGATTGCCTATGCCTTGAAGAGTGGCATACCGGTTATTGGATTGAATACCTGGTTACTATCTCGGAATGGTAAAGAGGTCGATGCCATAATCAGGGTTGACAATGCTGGAGAGGCGGTGGAGAAGGCTGTCTCTCTCGCCAGGAAGCGTAAAGGTCATGGGATTGCTTCGCGGAGCCTGTCCTGAGCGCTATGAGATTCTTCGCTACGCTCAGAATGACAGAAAGCGAAGGGCTCGCAATGACACAATGGGGGCTCGTAGCGACACGATAGGGCTGGCAATGATGCGGGCTAGCTGAGTTCAAAATACATCTGGAAATGGCAAGCATCGAGAGCGTTGCAGCCAGGGAGATTCTCGATTCTCGGGGCAATCCCACTATCGAGGTACAGGTAACATTAATTGATGGCGTTCTTGGTGTGGCTTCTGTTCCCTCAGGGGCGAGCACAGGCAAGTACGAGGCTGTTGAGCTTCGTGATGGTGATAACAGCAGGTATAACGGGCTTGGCGTTTTAAAGGCTGTAGACCATGTCAATAATGAGATTGCCCCTGAGATAACTGGCATGTCTGCATTGGAACAAACAGCTATAGACCGGAAGCTAATTGAGCTTGATGGCACGGCTAACAAATCTCGGCTTGGCGCTAATGCCATACTGGGGGTATCTCTGGCAATAGCCAGGGCAGCCGCCAATTTCCTGGGGCTGCCATTGTATCGTTATTTAAGTGGGGCAAAAACCTCCCTATTGCCTGTTCCGATGCTGAATATCTTGAATGGTGGCAAACATGCCCTGGGCTCCACTGATTTTCAGGAGTTTATGATCGTGCCTGTCGGTGCTGCTAATTTTGGCAAAGCTATGCAAATGAGCAGTGAAGTGTATCACTCCTTAGGTAAAGTCCTCAGAGATAAGGGTTTGAATACCAACATAGGCGACGAGGGTGGTTTTGCCCCACAGCTTTCTTCCAGTAAAGAGGCGTTGGAAGTGATATTGGCTGCTATTGACCTGGCGGGCTACAAGGCTGGAGGGGATTTGTTTCTCGCCCTTGACCCTGCGGCGAGCGGCTTCTACCAGAATGGCAGGTATGTTTTGTCCCGTGAAGAGATTACTCTTACTTCGATTGAGATGGTAGATTATTATGCCAAATTAGTATCCGATTATCCTGTTATTAGCATTGAAGATGGTTTGGGGGAGGATGACTGGGCAGGGTGGTTGTTGCTTATGGCTAAATTAGGCAAGGAGATTCAGCTTGTTGGCGACGACCTTTATGTCACCAATATGGAACGTCTTGAAAGAGGAATTACTGAGAAAGCCTCTAACTCAATCCTTGTCAAGCCGAATCAAATAGGGACGCTCAGCGAGGCTCTTGCTGTTATTGAAAGGGCACAAAAAGCGGGATGGACAACTGTAGTTAGCCACCGTTCCGGTGAGACTGAGGATACCACCATAGCTGATCTGGCGGTAGCCACTCAGGCGGGATTCATTAAGTCTGGTGCTCCTTGCCGCGGCGAGAGACTGGCTAAGTATAATCGTCTCCTCAAGATAGAAGAAGAGCTTGGAGAAAGTGCTCGCTACCCAGGTAAGCAGGCCTTTTACAACCTGGAGAAAATGAAATCGTGGAAATAGTTGCCGGTGTTCATCAACTGAAAATCCCCTTCCCTAAGGGCATACCGGGGGATACCAATGTATATGTTGTTGAGGGCAATGAGGGCAGCATATTGATAGATGCTGGTTGGGATAGTCCTGAAGGTTTATCCGCTTTTATCAGGGGGCTGGAGTGGGACAGGCTTAAGTTGAGGGATATTCAGCAAATAGTCGTCACGCATATTCACCCAGACCACTATGGGCTGGCGGGCAAGGTGAAGGAACTTTGTGGAGCTAAGATAGCTATGCATAAGATTGAGGGGGAGCTTATCAATCTAAGATATGTGAACTTTGAGGAACTTCTTAGGAAAGTAGAATTGGAGCTTTTTAGCTATGGTGTTCCCATAGGAGAGGTATCTGGCTTCGCAAAAGCTTCACTGTGGCTGCGAGAGTTTGTTTCTCCTGAAGCGCCTGAAGTTGTTCTGGATGAAGGCGATGAGATTTCCAATGGCGCATTCAATCTTGAGGTGCTGCATACTCCAGGGCACTCGCCAGGACATATTTGTCTTCGTGAGCCAAAGAAAGGCTGGCTATTTTCCGGAGACCTCGTCTTGCATGATAGTTTTCCTCATGTAGGTCTTCATGCTCAATCGGGTGATAATCCGCTAGGTGATTATCTTGATTCTCTGAAAAAGGTGCAAAACCGCAGCGTAAATTTTGTTTTTCCAGGGCATGGGCCAGTGTTCAATGGTCTAAAGCTCAGGATAGATGATATAGTTCGCCATCGAGAGCAAAGGAACATGGACATCATAAAGGCTTTGAATGGCAATTTAAAGACAATTTATCAAATAGCTACAGAGATTCCCTGGAAGGTTGAGTCCGGGGGCGTTGCTTTTGAAGATTTAGGAATTTGGGACAAGAGACTTGCTGTGAGGGAAACTGCTGCCCATATCAGGTTACTGGCCTTGCAGGACAAGATTGGGAAAATTGACAAAGACGGTGTTTCTTTGTTTTTAGTTAAGGACTAATGAAAAGGAGGCAGGAATGAGCATAAAAATTGGTATCAATGGTTTTGGACGTATTGGCAGATTAACTCTGAAGGCGATTATGGAGCGGTGTGGCGGTGAATTGGAGGTGGTGGCAGTCAATGACCTTACCGATGCTAAAACTAACGCACACCTTTTCAAGTATGATAGCAATTATGGCGTTTATCCGGGCAAGGTGGAGGCACAGGAGGGGTCTATTATAATTGATGGCAGGAAGATAAAAGTGATAGCTGAACGAGACCCTGCTCAAATTCCGTGGCGCGATTTTGGGGTGGATATTGTGATTGAATCAACGGGGCTTTTCACCGAGGCTGGTAAAGCGGCAAGCCACTTTCAAGGCGGAGCAAAGAAGGTGATTATCTCAGCGCCAGCTCACGGCGAGGACATAAGCATTGTCCTCGGCGTCAATGAAGGGCAATATGACCCGGATAAGCATCGCATCATCTCCAATGGTTCCTGCACCACTAACTGCATTGCCCCGGTGGTCAAGGTGCTGCATCAAAGTTTCGGGATTACGCACGGACTGATGACCACTATTCATTCTTACACCAATGACCAGAAAATCCTGGATGTGTTTCATCACGATTTGCGTCGTGCCAGGGCTGCCGCTGTTAATATCATACCTACCACTACCGGTGCAGCTCGCATGGTAACCGTGGTTATTCCTGAGCTTAAAGGGAAACTACATGGCATCGCCATAAGGGTGCCTACGGCAACAGTATCCATCGTTGACTTCGTTGCTGATTTGGATAAGGAAGCGACCGTTGAACAGATCAACGATGCCTTTAGGGAAGTTGCTGAAGGGGAACTGAAAGGCATTGTGGAATACTGCGATGCACCCCTGGTAAGCTCAGACTTCAAGGGTAATCCAGCCAGTGCTATTTTTGATGCCTTGAGTACTATGGTTATCGATGGCAATCTGGTGAAGGTGCTGGCCTGGTATGATAATGAGTGGGGCTATAGTTGTCGTCTCGCTGATCTGGCTAGCTATATTGCCAATAAAGGGTTATAATCTCGAAAGTTTGTTATAAAACTATTGACAATAGTACGGGTCATATTATATGTTATTTGTAACAAGAATATAATGAAGGGTTAAAAACAAAAAGGAGGTACGGAAATGAAAAGGGTTTTTGGTGTGATGGTTATTTTGTTGCTGACAGTAAGCTTTCTGGCGGCGTGTGGGGAACCGCCGGCACCTGCTGAGTTTACGCTTTCCAGCGTGACTGTTTCGCCAGCAGCGCCGGTTGTTAATGGCACGGTCACCATCGCTGCTACTGTCACCAATGTAGGTGAAGTGTCTGACGATTGTGCTGTTAACCTAACCGTCGATGGCTACACTGATAGCAAGTCTGTCAGCTCATTAGCCGGTGGTGCAAGCAGTCCCGTCAGCTTTAGTTACGACGCAACAACTGTAGGCGACTACACGGCGGAGCTGTCCACCCCTGATGACAGCAAGAGTAAGGGTTTCACTGTAAGTGAAGAGGGAGCCCCACCAGCCGAAGGGGTGCCAACCCAGTCTGTTGGTGACTACTGGGTAATGGAATGCACGTACGCAAATCCAGGGGGCAAGACCGAACAAGATACTTGTGAATTAACGGTCACTGTGGTAGGTGAAGAGGCGGTCGGAGACGAACCTTGTTACAAGTCCGCTGGTGTCTTCGAGCCTGCGGCGACCCGTGACGCCGCCGATATGCCGCTGACGTTACACCTCGAGACGGCTGATATATGGACCAGCAAAGCCCATCTGGTGTACCTGAAAATGAGTTCAGCAATCGCAGAGCTTCCCGGGTTGCCATCCGACGTCACCTGGACTCTTAGTGGAGACTATGGCTGGGAGTTTAGCGAAGGAAAGACCTGGAGCGGTTCAGTGCGCGTTGTGGCCGGTGTCCTGGATGATATTACTGACTTAGAGTTTAAGATACTTGGTGTGGAGACCATTACCGTGCCCGCGGGAACATTCGACTGCTATCATATGGTGGCATACGAGCCCACAAGCCCGGGCACTTATGTCAACGAGTACTGGATCAACACAGATGAGGTGAAATCAGTTGTAAAGGAGATAGAGCGCTCTCTCTGGGCTGGCGAGGAGGTCAGGGAGCTTTCATCTTATTCTGTTAGCTAACTCAATAAGCATTGTGTTTTAGCAGGACAGCGGTAGCCGTTTGGAATGGCTACCGCTGCCTTATTTCTGCCATCAGGTTAATTGAACTTTTTCATTTCCCGTCATAACCGAGAATCAAGCCGATAATAGACAAAATCTCTTTAGGAATTTTATTGTGGGGAGTATAATAAGAGATATCATATGGGGTTTGAAGTTTTCTATCGTAAGTGGCGACCGCAGAGTTTTGCTGAAGTAGTGGGGCAGGAGCCGATAACCAGGACTTTGCGCCGCGCTGTGGAGAGCGGGGAAGTAGCCCATGCTTATCTTTTTTGTGGTCCTCGAGGCACTGGCAAAACGAGTACCGGACGTATCCTGGCCAAGGCGGTTAATTGTCCTAATCAACAAGGGGGCGAACCATGCAACAATTGTGATATTTGCCGCTCCATTACCGAGGGAAGCTCTTTGGATATAATGGAGATAGATGCTGCCAGCAACCGCGGCATTGACGAGATTCGCAATCTCAGGGAAAGGGTGGGTTATAGCGCCAGCATCACGCGCTACAAGGTATACATCATAGATGAAGTCCACATGCTTACTGAAGCAGCTTCCAATGCCCTGTTGAAGACTCTGGAGGAGCCACCACCTCATGTAATTTTCGTCTTAGCTACTACTGAGCCACACAAGGTGATATCCACAGTAGTGTCGAGATGCCAGAGGTTTAACTTCTGTCGTTTGGGACAATCAGCGATAGTGGATAAACTGAAAATGATATGTCAAAAAGAAGATATCCAGATTGAGCCTGAATCTCTGAGGGCTATCGCTCGAGCGGCTACGGGGAGTCTTCGTGACGCAGAAAATTTGGTCCAGCAATTGGTAGGCTATTACGGCCGCAAGATTGATTTTGGACAGGTTCAGGTAACTCTGGGGTTAACCAGCGATTTAAGGGTGAAGCAATTGGCAAAGCACGTCCTCAACAGGGATATCTCCGCTGGTCTTCAGGTTATCAACAGTGTCAATAGCGATGGCATTGACCTCCGCTTATTTAATCGAGAACTTGTGGAGTATTTTCGGGGTTTATTGTTAGCCAAATCCAATTGCGAAGAGGCGATAGATGTTACCAGTGAAGACTTGAATGAAATGAAGGAAACTGTAGCCAGTGTTAAGCTGGATTACTTATTAAAAGCGATCAAATCTCTTGCCGGAATAGATTTTCGCGGTGATAGTTATTCTGTTTTACCTTTGGAGATGGCTTTAGTGGATTGTGTTTTGTCCTTTGCTGATGGGCAGCAGGTTACCATCGATAGACCTTCGGAAATTGCAGAGGCTACCTTACCGCAAGATTCTGAGAAATTTGGTGAAGAATCTACCTTATTGACGGAAAAAGTTGAGGAGAGCGAAGGCATCAGGTATGTGCAGGCTCGGTGGAAAGAGTTTATCAATTCTTTGAAAGGCGAAGGTTCAAACGGTAATCTGGATGCCTTTTTACGCAGTGCTTGCGAGCCAGTGGCAGTGGAGGATGATACTCTGGTGTTGGGTTTTTACTATTCGTTCCATAAGGAAAAGATCGAAGACCCCAAGTATCAGCATCTGGTAGAAAGGAAACTTGAAGAGTTTTTCCAGCAGCCCAGTAAAGTAAGGTGCATATTAGTTGAGCGAAAGGAAAGGGCGCACGGTTCATCAAAGAGGGAAGATCCGATAATCAAGGCTGCTATAGAAATGGGTGGCAGAGTTGTGGATCAATAAATTGGGAAGATGAAAATAGATAAATCGATATTGCGTCAGGCACAGCAATTTCAACAGAAATTAGCTAAGGGGCAGGAGGAATTAGGGAACATTACCGTTGAGGCTACCAGCGGCGGTAGCGCGGTCAAAGTGGTAATTGATGGACACCAGAGAATTCGCTCGGTGGAAATATCACCGGAGGTGGTGGATGCTGAAGACACTGAAATGCTTCAGGACTTGGTCATGGCAGCGGTTAATGAAGCCATTACTAAATCACAGGAACTTGCCAGAAAACATCTCAGTAGCTTGACCGGCGGGCTTGATTTACCAGGAATTCTTTGAGAGATGGCATTTGTTGCTGAGCCCATAGCAAATTTGATCGGGGAATTTAGCAAATTGCCCGGCATCGGCCCCAAAAGTGCTCAAAGATTAGTTTATTATTTGCTGCGCAATTCGGACGAAGAAGCTAAAGCCCTGGCCGAGGCTATTTCGGAGCTTAAGGGGAAGATAAGACTCTGTTCAATCTGTTTTAATATCACCGATTGTGATCCTTGCCCTATTTGTCAAGAT